>ENA-OWOZ01000921-OWOZ01000921.1-bioreactor-metagenome-genome-assembly--contig:-NODE-921-length-31467-cov-18.729181_pt1 | contig 31467 bp, 27 predicted proteins | sample MGYA00238140_ERZ651804 | MGnify/ENA primary metagenome ERZ651804 (study PRJEB26910, sample SAMN07631232) | bioreactor metagenome | isolation source: Switchgrass digestor | place: USA: Dartmouth... | reverse complement strand
TACCGCATAAAGCCGGAGGAAATCAGGATAATAAACCGGCTGATGATCAACGGTGAATTAATAGGCACATCAACAGTACTCCAACAAGGCGACAGCATAAGGATAACCGATGGCCCGCTGCTTGGCATGGAGGGCATAATCCAGTCCATCGACAGCAGGAAAGGCAGAGCGCGGGTAAATATCAGTTTCCTGGGAGACATCAGGACAGTAGATCTGGACATTAGGATCATCAAGGCTGAAAATGAATCATAAGTCAGGATGCAGGTGTTTCGGCCCTGTATTCGGCTGTGAGGAAATAATGCGTACATAATGCAGGGAGCCTTTCAGTTATGAGGGCTCTTTTGGCGAAGCATTGCCCAAAACATCGTAAAATTGCAAAATTAAACGCAGAACCCATCAACCCGACCGGAGGCAGCAAAAATGAGCTGGATGAAAAACAAAACACAGGTTAATACAATGCAGATAATAGCCGACATAATCTGTCTGGCTGTCACCTATGCCGTTACCATTCTCCTCACGGGAGTGATATTCCGCCAGGTGGCATTTACGGAATACATGTGGATTCCTGTCCTTTTCAGCATGGTCTATGTATTTACCATGTTCACATGCGAGATGTACCACCGTTCCACGTTCACATACCAGGACAGAATCCTCAGGTATGTCATGAAATCATGTATCTTCGCTGCTGTATTCTGCTTTGTCATGATACCGTTTACCACTAAAGAGGTCTTTACGGTCAACATCCTGCTGATATATATAATTACCGCGATAATAGTCATATCCATGCAGTACCTGTTGATGCAGGAACTACGCCAGGCAATAAGAAGCAAATGGAAGAAACGGGCCATCATAGTAGGTGTCCAGGAGAATATGCTGGAATACCTGTATTTCATCAGAAAGACCAGTTTCCAGGTGGATATCGCAGGATGCATAACACTCGGAGATTCGGACAACCGTGTCGAACCTGATCTCGGAAAGATCGAAAACCTTGAAGAGATCCTGAATGATAATATTGTTGACGAAGTTATATTTGCCATACCCTGCAGCCTTATGGAGGATATGAGGGAACATGTGCTTTACTGCAAGGACAGGGGGCTTACGGTACGGCTTGCTGTGGACTTCTTTGATGGCCAGAATCAGAGCGGTTCTGTACACTCGGTAGGCACCATACCGGTATTCACATACCAGAATACTTCATTAAACGATTTCCAGGGTTTCATCAAAAGGACAACAGACGTAATCGGAGCTATTATCGGACTTATATTCACATTGATCGCTTCAGTGATAATTGTGCCTGTTATCATGGTCCGGCTTGGAGGCCCGGTATTGATAAAAAGGAAATATCTTTCGGTTAACGGAAGGGTATTCACACTATATGGTTTTAAGACCATTGCGGATAACGGCAGGCAGGATTGCTTCATAAGCAGGTTCTTAATACGAACCGGCATGGGAAATCTCCCCATGTTCTGGAATGTTCTTAAAGGAGAAATGAGCCTTGTGGGCAGCCTGCCGATTCCAGCTGAAAGCAACAACGGCGAGCATAGTGGCAATAAGAGCATTAATATAAGCCTTAAACCCGGACTAACAGGCTTATGGAGGTTTATAGACCATAAGATGCTCAATGATTCCCAGTATCTCAATGAGCTTAATAACAGATATCTTTACAGATGGTCTGTAGGAAGGGACATATGGCTTATACTCAAAACTGTCGCAGTAATCATAGCAACGAGGACAACAGGGCTTGGGACCAACCTGCTATCCTGTCTTGAGGATAGCGGCAGCTACAGGCTTTCATCATGATCCAACAAACATTCATCATGAGTGAAACCTGAAGGATCAAATAGAGGTGAATCTGTTTGAAACGATTTATCAGATTATTTAACCTGCCAGGATTATTAATAAGCGATACGCTGTTATCTCTGCTTGCTTCGTATGCTGGCGTTTTCATACGTTTTGACGGCAATGTTCCGTCAGAATATCTCCAAAATGTTCCTGTGTTTTGGCTTATGTCTGCACTGCTCCTGATCGTTTTTTGTGTAATTGCAGGTTGCTACTTCAATATCTGGGAAAGAGCCAGTATCAGTGAAATGGTAAGGCAGATCATCGCAGTGACTGCGACATATATTGCTGTTTATTTTATAAACAGCATAATGGATATGCATATCCCCCGAGGAGCGATACTTATTGCCCTGTTTGTCTGCATGTTTGGAACTGTGGGATTACGCATGTCGTTTAGGATTGCTGTATGGGGGATATCTCAGTTTAAACTTACAAAGACTGAAAAAATTAACCGTATACTTATCATTGGCGCAGGACAGGCAGGTACGTTCCTTGCCAACCACCTTTTTGCCAGCAAGGACGGAAGAACCCCTATTGGATTCATTGATGACAATGTGAAACTTTGGAACAGGTGGATCAACGGAATTCCAGTATATGGCGGCAGGGAATCCCTCAGTACGGTCATCAGACAGCAGCGGGTAAACGAGGTAATAATAGCTGTTGAAAAAGCTGATAAAGCTTTTATCCGTGACGTATTCGAAAAGTGCAAGTCCATGAAGGTAAGGCTGCGCCGATATGAGACCTTGCATGTGATAGATGAGAACGACCTTTCCAAGGTCACCATCCGGGATGTGGACGTGGAGGAACTCCTGGGAAGAGACCCTGTTCAACTGAACATGGATGCAGTCAAGTCATACATCGAAGGCATGACTGTGCTGGTAACAGGTGGAGCTGGCTCAATAGGTTCTGAAATCTGCCGCCAGGTAATGGAATATGGCTGCAAAAAGCTCATCATTTTCGACTTCAGCGAAAACGGGCTGTTCGATATTGACAATGAGATATCCGCCAGATTCGGAAAAGGCAGGCATGAGACCGTATTGGGATCGATACGGGAACCGAACAGGCTTGACGAAGTCTTTGAGGAATATAAGCCGGACGTTGTGTTTCATGCCGCAGCCCACAAGCATGTTCCCATGATGGAGATCAATCCCATGGAGGCTATAAAGAATAATGTATTTGGTACCCTTAACGTGGCCAAAGCGGCAGATAAGCATAAGGTTAAGAAATTTATCCTTATCTCCACAGACAAGGCTGTAAATCCGCCTAACATCATGGGAGCCACCAAGAGGATCGCCGAGCTTTGTATCCAGATGGTGGGTGCCGTATCGAAAACCGAATTTGCAGCAGTTAGATTTGGAAATGTATTGGGCAGCACCGGCAGCGTAGTACCATTCTTCAAGAAACAGATTGCAAATGGCGGGCCTGTGACTGTAACCCATCCGGAAATAAAGAGGTACTTCATGACTATCCCTGAAGCTGTACAGCTTGTCCTGCAGGCAGGCGCCATGGCAAGAGGCGGCGAAATCTTTGTGCTGGATATGGGAGAGCCTGTCAAGATAGTGGATCTTGCAAGGACCCTCATCCAATTGTCAGGCCTGGAGCCGGATAAGGATATAAAGATAGAATTTACCGGTTTAAGGCCAGGTGAAAAGCTGTTTGAAGAAATCAACCTGTCGGAAGAGGAAGTAAGTAAAACAGAAAACAACAAGATATTTGTTCTTAATCAAGGCAAACAGAATTATATTAAGATCACACATCAGATTGAGACCCTTAGAAGACATTTAAAATCGTCAAATATACAAGCAGTTTTTAAGACAGTACATGACATGGTCCCGACGTATCAATTCTTACCCGAACAGGATGAAAACAAGCCAGAGACTCCCAAACCGGAAAATGTTCCCACAATACTGGCACCATGAAAACAGATGCGAAAGGTTCGCAGTAGCTTAAGCCTGTGACTGATATTACCATAAGTTTTATGTAAGGTGCTTTTGTATGGATAAGAATAATAAGGGAAAAAGAAATATACCGTTTTCACCCCCTGATATATCGGATGAAGAAGTTTCAGAAGTAGTACAAACTTTAAAATCCGGTTGGATAACTACCGGCCCAAGAACCAAGCTGTTTGAAGAAAAAATTGCAGAATATGTAGGAGTAAACAAGGCTGTCTGTCTCAGTTCTGCAACAGCAGCCATGGAATTAACACTCAGGATATTGGGTATTGGTCCCGGGGATGAAGTGATAACAACTGCATATACATATACTGCCTCTGCGGCTGTAATCAATCATGTAGGAGCTAAAATCATACTGGTTGATGTCGCACCCGATTCATTTGAGATGGATTATTCCAGACTGGTGGATGCGATTACTGAGAAAACGAAAATGATTATTCCTGTAGATATCGCAGGACGAATGTGTGATTATGATGCAATTTATCAGGCGGTTTACAGCAAAAGAAATTTATTCCGTGCAAAAAACGAGATACAAAAGCTCTTTAACAGAGTTATTGTCATGGCTGATGCCGCACATGCTTTCGGAGCTGAAAGAAATGGCATAAAGTGCGGAAATGCAGCAGATTTTACATGTTTCTCATTTCATGCGGTAAAAAACATAACTACAGCGGAAGGCGGCGCGGTGGTCTGGCGAAATGATCTTGGACTCGATGATGAATGGCTGTATAATCAGTACATGCTTTATAGCCTTCATGGCCAGTCAAAAGATGCGTTAACCAAGTCGCAAAAAGGTTCGTGGGAATATGACATTATATATCCCGCTTATAAATGCAATATGACAGATATATTAGCAGGATTGGGACTCGCTCAGCTTAAAAGGTATAATCATATGATAAAAAGACGCAGTGAGATTATTTGCATGTATGATGAAGCATTGCTTCCATCAGGCATAAAAAGGCTGGAACATTACGGAAAAAACTTTGCATCCTCCGGGCACCTGTATCTTGCAAGGGTTCCGAATATCGATGAATCGGACAGAAATGAAATTATTATGAAAATGGCTGATGCCGGTATAGCTTGTAATGTCCATTTCAAGCCATTGCCAATGTTTACGGCATATAAAAATCTGGGTTTTGATATCAAGGATTATCCAAATGCCTATAACATGTATAGAAATGAAATAACATTGCCTCTGCATACTATGCTGAGCGATGAAGACGTCGAGTATATTATTGCCACCTTTAGAAAAATTATATCAAATTACAAAGTTGCGTAGCTGGAGTAGATCAGAATGTATAAAACTTTTTTTAAGAGATTAATAGATTTAGTTACCGCTATAATTGCATTACCGTTTTGGCTGATTATTTTTGTGATAGTTGCCGTAGTCATATATCTTGATGATAATGGTCCGATATTTTATATTTCAGAGCGGCTCGGCAGGGATGGCAAAATATTTAAAATGTATAAGTTCAGAACCATGAAAGTGAACGCACCTGACATTAGGAACGATGATGGGTCCACATTTAATTCTGAAGATGATCCCAGGCTTACCAGGGTTGGAAAATTCCTAAGAAAAACCAGCCTGGATGAAACACCGCAGTTATTGAATATTATTAAGGGACATATGTCATTTATTGGGCCAAGGCCCGATTTGCCTGAACACAGACAGCTTTATAAGGGAAATGAAGAACGAAAATTAGAAGTTAAGCCTGGGTTGACTGGATATAGCCAGGCTTATTTTAGGAACTCAATTCCGTGGAAAGATAGGATTCAAAACGATATTTATTACATTGATCATATGTCTTTTTTACTGGACCTGAAGATTCTTATGAAAACTATCAAAACTGTATTCAGGCAGGAAGATATATTTGTAAAAGCTGGTGACAGCAAAAATATTGAAAATAGAGAAAAACGACAGGAGGCCAGTTAATGGCGGATATGAACATCAGGAATCCTTACAGTTTTAATGAGCTGAAATGGGATTCAGATTTTTTTAAAGTTAAGTGTGCTAAAGCTATATTATACGGACCGCTCTTAAAACATGAATGGGATGAATTAAAAAGCAATTTTAACAGCTATGAATTTATTTCAATTGAAAACCGTAATTCAGAACCTGTCAATTCACAATTTATCGGAAAGGAAACGCCGGCATTTTTAATTGATGTAAATGTGCAATTTTCAAAGAAGCCTGAGCTTGTTAAAAAACCTGGTAATGTTACAATTTGGAATTATATGGAGAGATATGAGCAGATTATTGAAATGGCGGAGTTCCCCTACTCAAAATTCATTGAAGATAATGAATTTTATAAGAGGAATGGTAACCAGGTTTACAAACAATGGGTTATTAACTCTTTCAACAAGCCTGATAAGTATTTTGCTGTATCACGCAATGAAAGAGGAGAAATAAATGGATTTCTTCTTTATTCATTTATAGGATGTATATGTACGATAGAATTGATGGCAACCGCAAAAGACAGCATGGGAAAGGGAATTGGAACCAGTCTTTTTAAAATGGTTGAATATGAGGCCAAGTACAGAGGTTGTGATGAGATCAGAGTCGGGACGATGATTCGCAATATTGGAGCTATTAATTTTTATCACAAGATGGGTTGCAAACAGGTAGGCTGTCATCAGATATACCATTTGTGGAATATTTAATTGAATAATATAAACCAATAATGAAGGAGAATTTCAAACCGTGCGATTCTTATACATAGCAACATCTTTTCCCGAACCGGAGAAAGGAGCAACTATCTATACAGATTTGGCCGAAGCGCTGAATGATGCTGGCCATGAGATAACAGTCGCCGTATCTGAACAAGCAAAGAATAAGAAAACAACAGAAATGAAACTGGAACGGGGATTTAATGTTCTTCGAATAGTAACAGGAAATTATTATGATGTAGGTATAATTGAAAAAGGCATAACGACCCTGAAAATTCCATTGTTAATGAGGAGCGGGATTTCAAAATATCTTGGCAACAATAAGTTTGATATGGTTTTATTCGAGTCTCCACCTGTAACGAATGCTGGACTTGTAGCCTGGGCCAAAAAGAAATTTCAGTGTCCGGCATACCTCATGCTTAAAGATATATTTCCGCAGAATGCCGTTGATATAGGAATAATGAAGAATAAAGGTATGATATATCGTTATTTTCTTTTTAAAGAAAAAAAACTGTATGAAACAGCAGACTTTATCGGCTGCATGTCTAAGGCAAACAGGGAATATTTGCTGAAAAATAATCCATGGCTTGATCCCGGAAAGGTTGAGATATTTCCTAACACCAAAAAAATTACTGCGGATTATCAAAATATTGGGAATGAAATACGCAGTCGATATAAAATCCCGGATAATAGCCGGGTGTTCCTGTTTGGCGGTAATATGGGTAAACCGCAGTATGTCGAACTTCTATGCAAAGCAATAAAAGAGTTAAAAAACAGCGATAACATATTTTTTCTTTTTGTCGGAAGAGGGACAGAAAGATATAAACTTGAACAGACAATAAAGAACAATAACATCGAAAATGCTCTTGTTATCGGAAACCTTCCCAGAAACGAGTATGAACAGATAACAAGAGAATGCGATGTAGGGCTAGTAATACTGGATCCACGGTTTACAATACCGAACTATCCTTCGCGCATTCTGTCCTATATGGAATATGCCAAGCCTGTACTGGCTGCAACAGATAAAGCGACTGATATTAAGGATTTAATATCAGAAGCTGATTGCGGAGAATGGGTATGGTCAGGGGATACTGAAGGGTTTATCGAAAAAATAAAAGATATGGCGGCAAACAAAGATCTTACGATAAAAGGCCTTAACGGAAGAAAATATCTGGAAAAACATTTTAGAATCCAGAATTCGGTTGATATTCTTGTAAGTAAAATAAAAAACTGAATGGAGTAATTATACCATGTTCAAAGACAAAACATTGTTGATAACAGGCGGCACAGGAACATTCGGGACTGCGGTGCTGGAAAGATTTCTGAACACTGATATCGGTGAGATCAGAGTTTTTTCGAGAGATGAAAAGAAACAGGATGACATGCGTCACAAATACAGAAATAACAAAATCAAGTATTACATCGGTGACGTGAGAGATATCGCGAGTATAAAGAATGCCTTGTATGGCGTTGATTATGTTTTCCAGGCAGCGGCATTGAAACAGGTCCCTTCATGCGAGTTTTTCCCCATGGAAGCTGTCAGGACCAATATAATCGGCACTGACAACGTACTTACAGCATGCATAGAGTTAGGGGTTAAAAAAGTTATCTGCCTTTCTACCGATAAAGCTGCTTATCCGATAAATGCCATGGGAATCTCCAAGGCAATGATGGAGAAGGTATTTATCGCAAAATCCAGGACTGTCGATCCAGAGAAAACACTCATATGCGGTACGAGATATGGAAATGTGATGGCATCCAGAGGTTCTGTGATCCCTTTGTTTGTCCAACAGATAAAAAACGGATTGCCTCTAACGGTGACAGATCCAACCATGACAAGGTTCCTGATGAGCATTGACGAGGCAATCGATTTGGTTATGTTTGCTTTTCAGCATGCAAAGGCCGGGGACATCATGGTTCAGAAATCCCCTGCATGTACGATAGGAGATCTGGCTCAGGCGATAAAGGAACTGTTTAATGCTGATAACGAAATAAAGATCATCGGAACCAGGCATGGAGAAAAGAGATTTGAGACTTTGCTTACCAGGGAAGAACGCAATGTCGCCATTGATATGGGTAACTTTTTCAGAGTACCTGCTGATGCGCGGGATCTGAACTATGATAAATACTTCGTGGTAGGGAGCAAAGAATTATCTGAGGCTGGTGAGTATAATTCGAACAATACGGAAAGGCTGAACGTTGAGCAGATTAAGGAAAGACTGTTATCCCTGAAATATATACAGTACGAGTTAAGGGAATGGAATAACTGATGAAAATACTTATTACCGGTGCGAGAGGATTTATAGGGAAAAACCTGATTAGCGAACTGAAAAACCGGGGTTATACAGACTTATTCGAATTTGACATGGATACAGATCCTTCATCTCTTGAATCATATGCCCGTAACTGCGATTTTGTTTATCATCTCGCCGGTGTGAATCGTCCGCGGAACCAGGATGAGTATATGGAAGGGAACTTCGGGTTTTCAGTGAGACTTATAGATGCTCTGAAAAAGAATAACAATACATGTCCTGTAATGTTTGCTTCATCCATACAGGCGGAAGTGGACAATGAATATGGAAGGAGCAAAAGGGCCGCCGAGAAGCTGTTTTTTGAATATGGAAAACAAACAGGAGCCAGAGTGCTGGTTTATCGCTTTCAAAACGTGTTCGGGAAATGGTGCAGGCCAAATTATAACAGCGTTATCGCTACTTTCTGCCATAATATATCGCGTGATTTGCCGATAACGATAAATGACAGAAATACCCAAATAAACCTGGTATATATTGACGATCTGGTTGAAGAACTCATTAATGCATTACATGGCAAAGAAAACAGGCAAGGGGACTTCTGCGCCATCCCGATTTCATATAAAAGAACCCTGGGAGAGATAGCGGATCTTATCCAGTCATTCAAGAGTGACAGAGAAACACTGAATGTTCCTGACATGGGAGATGATTTCATCAAAAAGCTATACAGCACTTATCTCAGCTACCTGCCCGTGGATCAGTTCAGTTACCCGCTCAAGATGAACATGGACGCCAGAGGTTCGTTTACCGAAATTATACGAACAAAAGACAGAGGCCAGTTTTCGGTAAACGTGATAAAACCGGGAGTTACTAAAGGCAACCACTGGCATCACACGAAAACGGAAAAATTTCTGGCAGTCAGCGGTAAGGGATTGGTCCGTTTGAGAAGGATAGATTCTGACGAGATAATAGATTACCATGTCAGCGGCGAAAGGATGGAAGTTGTAGATATACCGGCAGGATATACCCACAATATAACCAATACTGGAGATGAGGACCTGGTTGTCTTCATGTGGGCAAACGAACCTTTCGATCCGGACAAGCCGGATACATATTATCAAGAGGTGTAGATAGATGAACAGGTTGAAAGTTATGACAGTTGTCGGGACAAGGCCAGAGATAATAAGGTTGTCTGCTGTTATCAATAAATTAGATGAATCTGAAGCAATCGAACATATTTTAGTACATACGGGCCAGAATTATGATTATGAGCTAAATGAAATATTCTTTAAAGATCTCAGGCTCAGAAAACCAGACTATTTTCTTAATGCAGCAGTCGGTTCCGCTGTTGAAACGATAGGCAACATATTGATAAAAATAGACCCTATCCTGGAAGAAGTCAAACCTGATGCCTTTTTGATACTTGGGGACACTAACAGCTGCCTTTGTGCCATTGCAGCAAAAAGAAGGCATATTCCTATTTTTCACATGGAAGCCGGGAACCGATGCTTTGATCAAAGGGTTCCGGAGGAAACAAACAGGAGGATAGTGGATCATATTGCGGATATAAACCTTACATACAGCGATATAGCCAGGGAATACCTTATTTCCGAAGGTCTGCCTGCTGACAGGATCATCAAGACAGGCAGTCCCATGCTGGAAGTTATAAACTCCAGGCTTGGGGATATCGGGAGATCAGATGTTCTCGAACGTCTGCAGTTAAAAAAAGATAAATATTTTGTAGTGTCAGCCCACAGGGAAGAAAATATCAATTCTGAGGTCAATTTTGCTGATCTGACAGATTCCCTTAATGCTATAGCGGAAGAGTATGGCCTTCCGATGATAGTAAGCACTCACCCGAGGACCATGAAAATGATTGAAGCCAAGAAAGTAGATTTTAATCCTTTGATAAGGATAATGAAGCCGATGGGATTCAACGATTATGTAAAACTACAGATTAATGCAAAAGCCGTATTAAGCGATAGCGGAACCATAAGCGAGGAATCGTCCATCCTGGGCTTCAAGGCGCTGAACATCAGGCAAGCTCACGAAAGACCAGAAGCAATGGAAGAAGCTGCCGTAATGATGGTTGGCCTTAAGAAAGATAGAATATTGCAAGGACTTAAGGTTTTGGATACACAAACAAAAGACACTTTAAGACAAGTTGACGATTACAGTATGACTAATGTATCAGATAAAGTATTAAGAATTATTATATCTTATACTGATTATGTTAATCGGGTCGTATGGGGAAAGTAAGATGAAGATATTATTAATCTCACCGTTACCACCCCCAATTGGTGGTATGGCTACGTGGACTAAATTATACATTAACTCTATAAAAAATAAAAAGAATTATTATGTTAAGATAATAGATACTGCAATAAAAGGAATACGAGTTCATAACCTTATAAAAAAAAATCTTTGGGGTGAGATTAAAAGAGCAATTAGCATTTATATAAAAGTTAGTAAAGCTTTAGTAGAAAGCAAATTTGATATAGCGCATTTAAATATTGCATGTTCAAAATGGGGGATGTTAAGAGATTATCTGATAGTTAAAAAAATTAAAAAAAAAGGAATAAAACTTATCCTTCACTGTCACTGTGATACCTCATATCAAGTCAAAGGTGTTATGGCAGAATTTATGTTAAAAAAGCTAATCAAGTATAGTGATATTATAATATGTTTAAATCAAAATTCTGAAAAGCATATTAAGAATTTGACAAATAAAAAGACCTATATCATTCCTAATTTTATTAAAATAGATATGATGCAACAGGAAAAAAGGATTTCAAAAAAAATAAAATCAATTATTTATGTTGGTCATATAATTAAAAGTAAAGGCTGCGATACTATAATCAACGTCGCTAAGCAGCTTCCTAATATCATATTCAAATTAGTTGGTTTTTTAAGTGACGAAATTAAAGTGTTAGATTGCCCCAATAATGTTCTATTTACTGGAGAAATAAGCAAAGACGATGTAATAAAAGAAATGCAAAAGGCAGACTTGTTATTATTTCCATCACATACTGAAGGATTTCCAAATGTAGTTCTTGAAGCTATGGCTTACGGACTTCCGGTAATTGCAACCCGGGTTGGTGCAATACCTGATATGCTTGAGAATAAGGGTGGTATTTATGTTGACATTAATGATGTTGAAGGAATAATAAATGCAATTCATTTACTTGAGAATGCAGAGAAAAGAACGCAAATGTCAAAATGGAATATTAATAAAGTATTAAATAATTATACTGTTGACATTGTTATGAAGCAAATATTAAATATATATGACAGGGATGACAAATGAAAATAATATATTCTATATTTATACTTATTAAAAAAGTTATACACAGGTTTATTATTATGCCTGTTATAAAAAGTGCACTTGGTAAATGTGGAAAGGGTGTCTATATTGGTAGGAACTGTGATATTACATATCATAATACTTTTATCGGTGATAACAGTTCGATAGGTGATAGAGCGTTATTCCTTAGTACAAGAGCTAAAATCATTATAGGTAACAATGTAATGATAGGCCCACAGGTTACTATTATAACAGGGAACCACAGAATCGACATTCCCGGGAGATATATGGTTAGTATAAGAGATGATGAAAAACTTCCCGAAAATGATCAAGATGTAATAATAGAGGATGATGTATGGATTGGTGCGAATGTAACAATCCTTAAAGGTGTAACTGTTAGTACAGGAAGTATTATTGCAGCAGGTAGTGTTGTAACAAAAGACGTTTTACCATACTCTATCTATGGTGGGGTGCCTGCTAAAAAAATAGCCCCCCGTTTTTCAGAAAAGGATTTAGAAATTCATTTAAAAACAATAGGTATAAAATAATATAATGAAAAAGATTGGTTTATTGATATCAGAACTTAATAAAGGAGGAGCCGAAAGAGTTGTATCCAGGTTGACATATATACTATCAGGACAGTATCATGTGTATCTTATACTTTTTGAGGATACATTTATAGAATACGATTATTCGGCCGAACTAATCAATCTTGATGTGAAATCGAGCAGTGGTATATTTAAAATTATCTCATTACTTAGAAGAGCAAAACGACTGAAACGAATTAAAAAAGAACTGGAGTTAGACTATGTAATAAGCTTCATGGATAGTCCAAATATTGTTAATATATTATCTAAAACAAAGGATTGCAAGATAGGTATATCAATAAGAAATTATTCCAAAATCGAAAATAGCAGATCGTTTATATCAAAAATAGTGAATAAGTGTATTAAATTTCTTTATAATAAAGCTGACGTAGTTATTGCCGTATCTAAAGTCATAGCTGAGAGTATGGTAAAAGACTATGGAGTACAGCGAAATAAACTTAAAGTGATATATAATCCTTTTGATGTTGAACATATCCAACAATTTGCAATGGAAGAACTTGAGCCTCAATATAGAGATTTTATTAATAAAGAAACAACCTTCATCTCAGTTGGAAGACAGATGTATCAGAAAGGATATTGGCATTTGATTAAAGCCTTTAAGCTTGTCCATGATAAAAACAAGGCAGCCAGACTAATAATAGTAGGTAAAGATTATCATAATGGAAAATGTCAAAAGCTTATTGACGATTTCCAACTAAATGAAAGCGTATTGTTGGTAGGGCAACATAGAAACCCTTTTAAATTTATTAAGGCAAGTACTGTATATGTCTTAACATCATTGTTTGAAGGCTTTCCAAATTCTATGGTGGAAGCTATGGCATGCGGCTGCCCTATTATAGCAGCAGATTGCAAATCCGGGCCTAGAGAGATATTATGTGATCATCCACAAATTGATACGGTTTGTAGTGATATTGAAACAACAGATAACGGTATATTGATACCACCATTAGAAAGTGAAGAAAATTGGGATAGCTCAGTCATAACATCAGGTGAAAAAAAGCTAGCTGAATCAATGATCATGATGATTGAAGATGAAGAGATCAGACTTCATTATGGACAAAAAGCATTAGAAAGAGCAAAGTATTTTAGTTATGAACGCTGTAAAAAAGCTTTTTGTGAAATTATTGATATAGATTGATAGTTATAATTGTAATGATATAGTTTAATTAATTAGTATTTATTAAAATTTTCAGCTTTTATCAGTATAAAGTAGGAAAAAAATGCTTCAAAAGATTGAAAACAATACTAGTTTTATAAATAGACTTACAGGCTTTTTTTTAATGCTTTATTTTGTAACTGTATTAGCATTTGCAGACAGGGTAGAGTCCGTTTTATTTAATAAAATTGCAGCACTCTTATTTATTTGCTCATGCATGTTATATATTTTAAAAAAAGGCAAAGTAAGAATTGACTATTACATTGTCACGTTTTCCTTATATATAATACTTGCAATAACAACAATTAGCTTTAATAGCAACATTCAATTTGCGATAACGAGGGTTTTCACATTGGTTCAAATACTAGGCTTGAGTTTTTTCATTATTAATTATATTGATACCATAGAAAAAGTTGATTTTACACTAAAATCTCTTATAATTGGCACAATAGTAATGTATTTAGTGTTAATAATAAAAGTTGGTGGTTTTAAGAACTTTATTAGTAATGTTATTGCTATGGATTACATTAGAATAGGTGGCGAAGTAAACCAAATCAATACGTTTGGTACTATTTCATCTTTTGCTGGTATTATATCTTTTTGGTATGCTTATTATAAAAAATGCTATTACCATTATTTTTTATTAATAGTATCATTTGCATTATCGATGCTTACAGCATCAAAAAAAGCTATGGCAGTTTTTATTTCAGGTGTACTGCTATTAATTTTGATGAAAGATGATAGAAAAAAAGTAAAGAATATAATAATGGCGCTATTGTTTTGTTTTTTTTCAGCTTATATTGTATATACATTACCTATATTTGGCACAATGTTTTCAAGAATCAAGAGTATGTTAGGTATTTTTAATAATACTTATATCGATGCATCTACAAGAATTCGCAGCAATATGATAAGAGCTGGTTGGAATGCATTCAAAAAGAAGCCTATTTTAGGATATGGAATTGTAGAAACATACAAGATTACATTTGATAAAGTTGGTATATATACATATTTACATAACAATTTTATTGAGATATTGGCTGGAAATGGCATATTGGGATTTATTATTTATTATTCATTATTTGTTTATGGTATTATTTATTTATATAAACTAAAAAATAATGAGTATAAAAATATTTTACTAACTTTATTGATTGGTTTATTATTATCTGATTTTGCAGTCGTTTCTTATTATGCAAAATATACTCATATTATTTTATCAATTATTTTTTCAACTATTTTAGTCGCAAAATGCAAAACATCAATAAGATAAACCAAGATTTATTTTATGGAGTGTTAAGTATGTCTATCAAATTTAGTGTATTAATACCAGTATATAATGTTGAAAAATACTTAATCGATTGTGTTAATTCTGTATTAAAGCAGACATATCAGAATTTTGAAATAATATTAATTGATGATGGTTCCACTGATTCCAGCGGAGTTATTTGTGACGATTTTCTATATAAAGATAATAGGATAAAAGTATTTCATCAAGAAAATCAAGGATTATTAATAACTAGACGAAATTTATTAAAAAAATCTAATGGGGATTTTTGCATATTTCTAGATTCAGATGATTATTGGGATATCAATCTTCTTGAATCAGTAAATACAATAATATGTGAACATAAGTGTGACATGGTTATCTTTAAACACAAAATCGTTTCTCATGATAAAATAATAATAACTGACTCAGTATTTGAAGATCAGTTAATCTTAAACTCTCAAAATAAGAATATCCTTTTTGAGAAATTTATTAATAGTTCAATCCTTAATAATTTATGGAATAAAGCATTTAAATCAACCATCATAGATAAAGAAAATGAATATTTTGAATATAAGCAAGTAAAAAATGGTGAGGATTTACTTCAATTATTACCTTTAATCTGCAACGCAAGCAAAATTGTATACTTAGATAAACCTTTATATAATTATAGAATAAATTTTGAAAGTATAACACATACTTTTAATTTAAATTTTTTTAGAGACTTTACTATTGTACGGGGTAAATTACTTGAGTATCTAAATAAATTAAAATATAGTACTCCGTTAAATCTAAAAAATTTTTTCACACGCTATGTTAAAGTAATTTTAGATTATATTTATACGTTAATTAACCAAAGATTATCTTATAAAGAAAAAATAGTTATATTTTATGAGATTAAAAAAATAAACTTGTATATAGAAGCAATGAATTATGTGAGCTATTCTGACTTAACTCTTAAGTATATAATTGGACTATTCTTATTTAATAAAAATTATTATAGATTTCTTTTTATATACGGAAAAACGATCGCGTTTTTACGAAAAGTAAGAAATTTACTTTTGGTTAATAAAGCATTAAAGCAACCATAAATAGTTGATGTAAAATAATGCATTTTATGTTATTTGATAATATTAATTGGGGATGATTGATATGTTCAAAATATCAATAGCTGGAACAGGATATGTTGGTTTAGTTTCAGGAGTATGCTTTGCCGAGATGGGCCACAAAGTAATATGTGTTGATATTGATAAAAGCAAAGTAGATATGATGAAAAAAGGTATTTCTCCAATATATGAAGAAGACCTGGAAGAATTAATGAAAAAGAATTATATTGCTGGTAGGATTGATTATACAACTGATTTTCAATCAGCATATAGAGATGCAGATGCCATATTTATAGGAGTAGGCACTCCGGCTCAGCCAGATGGATCTGCAGATTTATCTTATATTGCGACAGTTGCAAGGCAGATTGCAGAAAATATTGAAAAGGATTGCCTTGTGGTTGTAAAATCAACTGTTCCTGTCGGTACTTCAGATAAGGTAGAGCAATTTATTAAAGATTTTTTAGTTAATGATGTGAAGGTTGAAGTTGCATCTAACCCTGAATTCCTGGCACAAGGCTCAGCTGTACATGATACTCTGCATGCTGCAAGAATTATTATCGGAACTGAGAGCAAATGGGCTGAGGATTTGTTGATGAAAATTTATGAGCCGTTTAAAATTCCAATTGTATCAGTAAGTAGGAGATCAGCTGAAATGATAAAGTATGCCTCAAATGACTTTTTGGCACTTAAAATATCGTATATGAATGAAATAGCAAATTTATGCGAATTAGTTGGTGCCAATATCGAGGACGTAGCAAAAGGTATGAGTTTTGATGAGCGTATTGGTGCTAAATTCCTAAATGCTGGTATAGGTTATGGTGGATCTTGTTTCCCCAAGGACACTCAAGCATTAGAGTATCTTGCGAGACAAAATGGATATACGTTAAGAACAGTTAAAGCGGCTATTGATGTAAATAAAGATCAAAAAACTATATTATATAAGAAAGCATGTAGAAGATTCATTACTTTTAATGGATTGAAAGTAGCAGTATTAGGATTGACATTTAAACCAGGTACGGATGATTTAAGAGAAAGTCCGTCTTTAGATAATATACCTTTATTATTGGAGCAGGGTGCAGATGTTTATGCTTATGACCCTGTTGGTATAGATAATTGTAAGAAGAAATATCCCGAGGGAGAAATTGGAAAAGGCAGAATAAAATATGTTACATGCCCACAAGATGCTTTGAAGGGAGCAAATGTATGTTTCATATTTACTGAATGGGACGAGATTAAAGCAGTACAACCTGCAGAATATAAGAAATTAATGAGAACACCTGTTGTTTATGATGGTAGAAATATTTATTCACTTAAAGATATGAATGAAGCTGAAGTAGAGTATCATTCTATTGGTAGACCTAGTTTAATATGCAAAAGCAAGGTAATGTCCGAAGCAGCTGTGACAAAGGATTGTTAGAGAACAAAGGAGGAAAGACATTGATCAACAAGATAAACAATAAGATATATTTGATAACAGGTGTTGCCGGATTCATTGGATTTTTTTTAGCAAAGAGATTATTGGAGCAGGATTGCCAAGTTATTGGTATAGATAATATGAATGGATATTATGATGTTTCGCTTAAAAAGGCACGTTTAGATATGATTAGACCTTTTGGAAATTTTGATTTTATTGAGGCAGACATATGTGATAAAAATATTATAATAGATATATTTAAGAAGTATAAGCCTAATATCGTAATTAATTTAGCAGCTCAAGCGGGTGTACGTTACTCTGTAGTGAATCCTGACACTTATATACAAAGCAATATTATTGGATTTTTCAATATATTGGATGCATGCAGACACAATCCTGTAGAACATTTGATTTACGCTTCTTCAAGCTCTGTTTATGGCTCTAATGAAAAAGTACCTTTTGAGGAAACTGACTTTGTGGATCATCCTGTGTCATTATATGCAGCAACAAAGAAATCCAACGAGTTAATGGCATATACTTATAGCCATCTATACAAAATACCAGCTACGGGTTTAAGATTTTTTACTGTATATGGACCTATGGGAAGACCTGATATGGCATACTTTAGATTCACTGATAATTACTTCAAAGGAGAACCTATTAGAGTATTCAATAATGGTGATTTAAAGAATGACCTTTATAGGGATTTCACATATATAGATGACATAGTAGAGGGAATTATAAGACTTATTTGCATACCATCAAATGAAGCTGTTCCCCATAGAGTATTTAATATAGGAAATAATAAGCCTGTAAGACTGATGTTTTTTATAACAACATTGGAGAAATGCTTAAGTAAGGCAATAAATAGAAAGGTAGTCTTTAAGAAAATATTTGAACCTATACAACCAGGTGATATAAAAATTTCTTATGCAAGTACGGATTTATTAAAAGAGGTTATAGAATTTAAGCCAAATACAAGCTTAACAGACGGTTTACAGAAATTTGCAGATTGGTATGTTGATTATTATAAAATCAGATAATATGGTTCATTTAAAAAACATTATTTAGTAGGATAACAGAAGTATAGTTGACAACCGGGAGTGAGAAAATGAAAAAGCTAATTACAAAGAAAAATATAATATTTGGTGGAGCAATTATTTTCTTGATATTAGTAGTATCATACGTTTTATTAAATAAGCAGGAGAATATTATTGATGATGAAGAGGTACCTAATTCATTTGGAACTATTATGGTATCTGATGCCGGTTTGATAGCAAATGACAGTGAACAGGCTCTGGAAAACAGTAACAAATTAATAAAAGCATTAAATAAATATAAAAGTATAATAATTGATGATACATATTATATTTCAACACCTACAGAGAAGTTAACAACGAGAGAAGTTGAAATTATTGGTACAGATCAGGCAGAATTGATAAGTGCAGATAATGAATACACAATATTATTTGATCCGGCAGATGTAGATACACTTATACTTAAGAATGTTAAGTTTACTAATTATAATACTGAAGAATCTTTTTTGATAGTTTACCCAGAGAGCAAAGCTAATAGCTTTGTTGAAAGAGTTTATGTTGAAGGGTGTACGTTTAGGGGTAATATTTCGCTTTATAGACAGTATGGTGATACATCGGCTGATCCGGATAAAGTGAAATATGGAGTAGAACAGTTTTACTTTATGAATAATAAAGTATATGATACTAATTTAGGATTCATTATACTTGTAGATGTTCCAGTAAAATACTGTGAGATATCAGGAAATACTATAAATAATTTTAAGCGGATATTTTTAAATATATCTATTAGTAATGAAGAGAACTATTCTTATAAATTATATAAACATATAGATTATCTGAAAGTTGATAGTAATAATGTCTATTGTGATGATGCCTGGTGGGATGAGGCTTCTTCCGGTTACTATGTATTTGTTCTTTTTGAAGGCAGGGAAGTGCTTTATCATAATAATTATGTTGAAGGTATGAAAGCCATAAATAATATAGAACTTTATGATGCATACTTGAGTTCAGATATAGTTAATTACACCAATAATACCTGGAAAAATAACATTTGCTTTCACCCTAATAAAACAAATAATATATTGCTGATGTCAAAGGGAGGTGGGTCAGACAATTTAGTAAGAAACTATTCGCATAATACGTTTATTGTTGAAGCAGATTTTGCTGAGCGTATTGGACAATCAAAAGATAATTTATATGTTGATTTTATGTTATTAACTCATCATGCTGATTCATATAAAATAACAGATAATACATTTGATATTTATGACTTAAGATTTATGTCATCAAGTGCGTCTATTAGTAATTTCTTTTTTAACAATAATAAAATAAAAGCAAAATATGTATCAGGGAATATGGTTAGTGTTAGGATGAAGGATGCCTATTTTATCAATTCAATAGAGGTCAAGGATAATATAATAGAAGTTACCAATAGTTCTAATGCAGCCTTTAATTTAGTAAATGTTGTGGATAATAGAAAAGAGAATATTAATATTATTAATAAAGTACATATACTTAACAACAAAATAACAGCACCCTTTGGTTATATATTATATGGAGTTTTGACTGAAGAAATGATTTTTTCAAATAATATCATCACTGATATAGGTACGCAATATTCTGGATTTGCATTTGGTGGAATGTTCATTAACTCAACGATATCAAATAATTCAATAGAATCGATAAATGCCATTAGCTTTTTTGAGGGTAGGCAGCTTTATGGAGCAGGAATAAAGAATGAAGAAATAAATATTCTAAGAATGAGCAAATCTAGCGGGAGTAATGGAATGTATCTTGATACAGAATATCATGCAACTGTTCCAACTCAATATAAAAGAGTTTATCAAATAGAGACATCAGAAGGCATATATGAATTCTACTTTAACTTTACAATTAGATATAATAAAAATACGGGTTTTGCTGAGGTAACATTTGAAAATAGTGATGGGAAATTAAATACATATAGACTTGATAAAAACAATTTCATCAATGATGGAAATGGTCAGTTTATTAAAACAATTAATACCGGTGATAGTAAAAACCCTTTCAATGTAAGGTTTTTTAATGGTAATGGGAATGCAATTTTCTATATAACAAATTTTAATAATGATATAAACAAAGTAATAATAAAGACCACTAGTCTTCAATTACAAAACTAAATATCTAATTGATTAAATCAAAGTAAAAGGTATAGCTATTAATAATAATGCTCTGAGATATTTCAAATTTGATAGGGGGCTGGTATTATAATTACTTTTAGCATTATTGTCCCAGTATATAAGGTCGAAAAATATATTATTGAATGTATTGAAAGTGTATTGAATCAGTCGTTTAATAATTATGAACTGATATTAGTTGACGATGGCTCACCTGATAGATGTCCGGAAATATGTGACGAATATGCAAGATCAAATGATAAAATAAAGGTTATTCATAAAGAGAATGGAGGTTTACCTGATGCCAGAAATGCCGGACTCAGAATAGCTTCAGGTAAATATGTTTTATTTTTGGATTCCGATGATTATTTAAATACAGAAAGTCTAAAAAAATTGAATGATTGTATCGAGTCTGTGGGAGAGGTAGATGTTCTTTTTTGTTCAATGATGGTTTATCATGAGAATGAATCGTTATTTTATAAACATCATAAAGGTTATCCTGAGCAATTCAGAAAAAATGTATCTGGAACTAAAATGCTGGTAGAACTGATAAATGCAACACAAACTTTATTATGGAGTGCATCAGGTTCCTTATTTAACAGAGAGAAATTAATTAATAATAGTATATTTTTTGACAAAACGTTTACCGGAGCAGAAGATTTAGATTTTTTCATGCGAGTTGTCATGAATTCAAATAAATTCGCAGCAGAAAATATAGATATTTGTGTGTATAGAATTGGAAGGAAGGGGTCTATTACCACTGATCTGAATAAGAAAGCATATTATGTACAGTTGTTTGTAATGAAAAAGTGGTTTGACTACTTTTATAGCTTAAATATTGATGATTCAGACAAGCATATATTATGTAGCTTCTTTTCATCAAGATATATTCAAAAAATATTTGAATTAACACGGTTTGAAAAAACGGAAAAAAAGGAGCTTATACAATTCATAAAGAGTAATAATTACTTATTAGACTATCCAACGTACACGAAATGCAGAATACTTGGTAAAACATATAAATTCTTTGGCCCTGATTTTGGAACAAAGATACAAAAGTTGTACCATAAGCTTATCAGTAACAGATTTGGTCCTGAAGTAGCAATCAAGATACAGAATGCATACGATAAATTTTTTAGTAATAAAAAAGCATAAAATAAAAAATATAAAAGGGGATGTTTCAATGGGCTATGACACATTGGTAAGTATATTATGCATGACATATAATCATGAAAAATATATTTCAGATGCCATAGAAGGGTTTTTATCTCAAAAAACAAACTTTAAATATGAAATTTTGATACATGATGATGCTTCAACCGATAGAACAGCTCAAATAATAAAAGAATATGAGCTTAAATATCCCCATTTAATAAAGCCAATCTATCAGAAAGAGAATCAATATTCAATAGGTTTAAATATTGATGAAATACTTACTAATAAAGCATCTGGTAAATACTTTGCCCTATGTGAAGGTGATGATTACTGGACAGATCCATACAAGCTCCAAAAACAGGTTGATTTTTTGGAAGAGCATCCTGATTTCAGCCTCTGTGTACATGCTGCATTAAAAATTAATGCAATCACCGGTGAGGAAATAACAAAAATAAGACCATCTGATGTAAACAGAGAATTCAGTACTGAAGAAATAATATTGGGCGGAGGAGGATTATTTGCAACGAACTCAATGGTTTATCGCAAAAACGATGTGATAACTATGCCTGATTTTTATATACATGCCCCTGTGGGAGATTATCCGTTAGCGATATTTTTATCTTTAAGAGGAAAGGTTTATTATTTTGATGAAATAATGTCTGTTTACAGATATGGTGTACCTGGTTCATGGAGTATACGCATAGAAAATGCTTCTGATAAAGAACGTATAAATTTTTTAAAAGATTATATAAACATGTTAGACGAAATAAATTACTATACAAATAATAAGTATTATTCAATAATAGAAAAAATAAAAACTGAAGAAGAGTTTCAGCTCTATCTGTTACAACGAAATGTCAAAGAGCTGAAAAAAGACAAATACTCAAAATATTATAATGCTTTGGGGATAAGAGATAAAATATCACTTCATATGCAAAGATATTTTCCACATGTTTACAAAATTCTAACAGTGATCAAGAAGGTGTCAAAAAGTGCAAATGACAAACATTAAATTAGATGTATTTTCTTCATTTATATGGAAATTTATGGAGTTAATAGGGACACAAGGGATTCATTTTGTTATTAGTATAATTTTAGCTCGTTTATTATCACCGGAAGACTATGGAGTAATCGCTATAGTAACAATTTTTATTACCATTTCAAGTGTGCTTGTACAGGGTGGTTTCAACTCATCATTAATTCAAAAAAAAGATGCCGATGAGATTGATTTTTCGTCTGTATTTTTTCTTAATATTATAGTATCTGTAGTATTATACCTTGTACTTTTTTTTGCAACACCATCCATTGCATTATTTTATAATGAGCCAAAATTGGTACCTGTCCTGCGAATACTCGGGATTAAATTGATCATTACAGCTCTTAATTCTGTTCAAAGCGCTATAATATCAAAAAATTTAAAATTTAAACACTATTTTTTCAGTAGTATGGCGAGTACCATAGTTTCTGGTTTTATAGGAGTATTAATGGCCTATAAAGGATATGGCGTATGGTCTTTGGTTACACAGCAAATTATAAGCAGTATTGCTGTAACATGTGTGTTTTGGTTTACTGTAAAATGGCGTCCTCGTCCTGTCTTTTCCTTCGAAAGAATTAAAGATTTATTTAAATATGGATGGAAGTTATTAGTTTCAACATTATTGAATACAGGGTATAACAGTTACTACAGCCTTGTTATTGGAAAATATTTTTCCTCAGAAATGCTTGGATACTATAATCGGGGAAATACATTGCCTGACTTGTTAATTTCCAATATTAACGGGTCGATCGGTGGTGTCATCTTCCCGGCTTTGTCAGCTAACCAAGAGAATAAAAGCAAGATTAAGAGCATGGCAAATCGAGCGATAGTAACAAGTTCTTTTATAGTATTTCCGGCTATGATGGGTTTGGTAGTATGTGCGGAGCCATTGGTCAGATTATTAATGACGGATAAATGGTTGCCTTGTGTTCCGTTTATGCAGATATTGTGTTTTTCATACGCATTGTGGCCTGTACACACGACCAACTTACAAGTAATAAATGCATTAGGGCGCAGCGATATATTCCTGAAATTAGAGATAATAAAACAGGTACTTAGTATTACAGTATTATTAGTAAGTATTCGGTATGGTATCTATGTAATGGTTGCGCTTGAGGCCGCTACAGGATTGATTTGTACAGTTATTAATGCCTGGCCTAACAAGCATTTAATAAATTACCGTTTAAAAGAACAATTCATTGATGTTTTACCTTCTTTAATTCTCACAATTATTATGGGAGTAATTGTATATTCAATTAAATTTATTGGACTTAATTTATATATAACACTTTTTATTCAGATTATTATAGGTGTATTGGTGTATTTTGGGATGGCATATTTATTTAAACTTGAGTGTTTATCATACTTATATAATACTATCAAAGAAATGGTAAGAAATAAATTTAAGAATTCGAAAGGGAAAATTTAGATATGAAAAAACTAATGATTCTTGGCGCGGCTTATTCACAGGTACCTTTAATAAGGGCGGCAAAAGAATTAGGGTATAAGACAATTGTCACAGGGATACAAGGGAATTATCCCGGAATCGCAATAGCAGATGAGGTATGTTATACAGATATCAGGGATAAAGAAGGTGTTTTAAGGGCGGCTAAAAAATACAGTATAGATGGTATCACTTCCTGCGGTATGGATACAGGCCTAATATCTATAGGATATGTGTGTGACAATCTGGGTTTATGCGGTCTGACAGAAGAAGTTGCCCGCATTTCAACAAACAAATATCTTATGAAATGTGCTCTGATTAATGCCGGTGTTAATACCGCCAGGTTCTATAAAGTTTCAGATACTGATGAGTTAAAGTATGCAATGGAAAATTTAAAAATGCCCCTTATAATAAAAGCAGTAGATTTAGGCGGGAGCGAAGGTGTATATATAGCTCGCACTAGTAAAGAGGTGTTTACTGCCTATGAAAAAACCATGGCTACTACTAAAAAGGATTATTGTATTATAGAAGAATTCATTGAAGGTGAAACGTTTGGTGCAGAGGCTTTTGTGTATGATAATAAAACAGTATTTATTCTACCTCATGGCAGGACACCATATATGCTGGGCACAGAGGTTTCTATTGGACATTATGTTCCTTTGATGTTAAGCAATGATATTATTAGAGAGGTAAAAAGTCAGATCGAGCTTGCGATAAGAGCATTAGGCTTGAATAACTGTGCCGTTGATGCAGATTTGGTTGTCAAGGATGGAAAAGTATATTTAATTAAAATTACAGGGCGTGTGGGTGGAGTTTTCCTCGGCGATCTAGTGAGTATTTATTATAATATCGATTATTATAAAATGTTGGCGATGATGGCTGTGAGAGAAGATCCTACTACAATATTCAACAACAGAATAAAGAAGTATACGCCAAATGTTTCAAGGCTTTTTATATCTGAAAAGGATGGAATAGTTGAGGATATCATTAACAACAATGAACCTCATGACGATATTTACTGTTTACAGCTCGATATTATAAAAGGCTCTCGGGTCAGGAAATTTACAGGTCTGAAAGATAAGCTGGGACATGTCATAGTTAAGGGAGATAGTGTTGATTATTGTATGAAAAGGATAAGCGAGATTATTTCCAAAATCGATATAATCGTGAATCCATATTCCTAAATAACTAAAAATGAGAGATGTAACAAGAAAAAGATAATGATATTAGGAACAGCCTATACATAGGATCCATTATCGAAGAGTTTATCGAAAGAGAGAAATTTGGAGCATGGAGGATAGAAAAATGAATGATATGCATAATGACTTTTATGCATTATCAAAGTTGAAAACACCGTGTTACATAGTTGATGGCCCCAAATTGACAGAAAATATAGAGGATGTGAGACAAGCTTTTGAAAAAGAGTGGGGGAAAAATGTTACAATAGGATATTCAGAAAAAACAAACCATTTACCGTATTTAATGCAGCAAGCAAAGGCAGCTGGTCTTTCAGCAGAAGTCGTTTCCGTAGACGAGTACCTGTATGCTTTATCCCAGGGATTTACTAATATAATATACAATGGTCCGCAAAAAGATAAAGAAACCCTTATTGATGCAATAAATAAAGGATTTATTGTTAACCTTGATAATTTTAATGATTTAAAAATAATAGAAGATAATACTGCAGATATAGACAGGAATAAATGCTGGATAGGGATACGAGTTAATTTTGACTTGGGAAGCGTTGTTTCAAAAGATGAATTGCTTCTGAACAACGAAGTCAGCAGATTTGGTTTTTGTGTTGAAAATGGTGATTTTGAAAATGCGTTACTAACTCTCAAAAAACTAAATATACCCGTACGTGGATTACACATGCATACAAACTCCAGAACTCGCAGCCTTGCCATATATAGGGCGTTGGCCAGGAAAGTGTCTGAATTGATATTAAAATACAAGCTGTTGAATGAATTGAGGTTTATCGATATTGGAGGAGGTTTCTGGGGTGGAAGAGTATTAGCAAATAAACCTACCATGAAGGAATATAGCGCTGTTATTGCTAATGCGCTGAGAGCGTCAATATCATCGGACAGGACCCAGCTTATATTGGAGCCAGGGATATCCATCATTGCAACAGTAGTGGAATATTGTACCCGGGTAATCAATATCAAGGATGTTCGTGACACAAGGATAGTAACTGTTGACGGAACATTATACCACATAAATCCCGCTTTTACGAATACGCAACGTGAATTCTGTTCGAATTCAGAAAAAGGAAAGGTTATTCCTTATCAGATAGTATGTGGCTGCACATGCGTAGAAAACGACAGATTACTTCGACTGTATAATCACAATGAATTTAGGGAGGGTGATATAATTAAATTTCTATATGTTGGGGCGTATACAATGTGTTTTAACAGTTATTTTATAAATTGCCCTCCAAGGATATACATAAAGAATGATGACAAGTACTGCCTGGTTAGAGATAAATCAATTGACTTAATGTCAATAATTTAGGAGAGTTTTTTATGGAGAGCCCTATTTTTGTGACCAAATCCTCAATGCCAAAATTAGAGGAGTATATCGATGAAATAAAGGAACTGTGGAACAGTCATTGGCTGACCAATATGGGAATTAAGCATGATCGTTTGGAAGCTGAACTTATAAAATATCTTGATATACCCAACATATCGCTTTTTGCAAACGGCCATTTGGCGCTGGAAGCAGTCATATCGGCTTTTGGATTGACCGGGGAGGTAATTACAACACCATTTACTTTTGCATCGACTACCCATGCTATAGTTAGAAATGGTTTAGAACCCGTTTTTTGTGATATCGATCCTGATAATTATACTATTGATGTAAGAAAGATAGAAACGCTGATAACTGACAAAACATCCGCGATCGTTCCAGTTCATGTCTACGGTAATGTATGCGATGTTGAAAGAATTGATAAAATAGCGAAAAAACATGGTTTGAAGGTTATATATGATGCCGCTCACGCTTTTGGAGAAACTATAAACGGAATAGGTATAGGAAATTTCGGAGATGCGTCTGTTTTCAGTTTCCATGCCACTAAAGTATTCAATACAATTGAAGGCGGGGCAGCAGCTTTTAAAGATAACGGTTTAAGAAAGAAGCTTGACGGATTGAAGAATTTTGGCATTACCGGCTTTGAATGCGTGGAATATATAGGCGGAAATGCTAAAATGAACGAGTTCCAGGCTGCGATGGGGCTTTGCAATCTACGGCATATTGATAGTGAAATAGAGAAACGTAAAGCTGTTTCAGAAAGATATTTTGAGCGTTTAAGCAATATAAAGGGATTAAAACTGTGTAAGCCCCAACCTGGCATTAAGAGCAACTATTCATATTTCCCTGTGGTGTTTGACGGCTTCAGGATGACCCGCGACGAAGCATATAATGCTCTTGCCTCAAAAAATATATACGCAAGAAAATATTTTTATCCACTGACAAGCTGCTTTGAATGCTATAAAGTAAGGTTCAGCGCAGATGTAACGCCTGTGGCCAGATATATATCAGAAAGAGTATTAACCCTTCCGTTATATTCGGATTTGACAATTGAGGATGTTGACAGAATCTGCGATATCTTGTTGGACTTGAAATAAAAACCCTAAAGTAATATGCGATATTAGTACGGTCCCGCAAGATATGTTCGTTAAGGCAGCAATTTATTTATCTGGGGGAAAGCAATGTGAAAGGCATAGTATTAGCAGGAGGCAGAGGTACCAGGTTATATCCAATAACCAAAGCTGTTTCGAAACAACTTCTGCCGATTTATGACAAGCCTTTGATTTACTACCCTATTTCTGTTCTTATGCTGGCAGGCATAAGAGATATCCTTATAATTTCTACTCCTGAGGATATTGGCTCATTCAAGCAACTTTTAGGTGACGGATCAAAACTGGGAGTCTGTTTTTCATATGCCGTGCAGGAATATCCGAAAGGTATAGCCGATGCCTTTATCATCGGAGAGGATTTTATAGGCAAAGACAGCGTTTGCCTGATTCTTGGGGATAATATTTTTTATGGCCAGGATCTGACAAGAACTTTAAATGAAGTAATAGCCACAAACACCGGAGCGACAATATTCGGATATCCCGTAAAAGATCCCCGCAGTTTCGGTGTTGTTGAATTTGATAACGATTACAATGTTCTGTCCATTGAAGAGAAACCCGAGAAACCAAAATCTAATTTTGCTGTACCCGGATTGTATTTTTATGATAGCCGTGTTGTTGAAATAGCAAAAAGCATAAAGCCTTCTTCCCGAGGGGAACTCGAGATAACGGCAGTTAACAATGCCTATCTTGAGATGGGTGAGTTAAAGGTCTGCTTGATGGGGAGAGGGATGGCATGGCTTGATACCGGTACACCTGAAGGTATGCTCAATGCGGCTGAATTTGTGGAAGCAGTCCAGTCAAGACAAGGTTTTTACATAGCTTGCCTGGAGGAAATTGCATGGAGGCGCAATTTCATTGATTATAAGCAACTGCGGGAGATTGGGGAAAGCCTGAAGATGACAGCATATGGACAGTACTTATTATCACTGGGGGAATGATAGGAATGAAAAGCATTCTTGTAACGGGTGGAGCGGGATTTATCGGCAGCAACTTTGTAAAATATATGCTAAACAAATATCAGGACTACAGGATAGTAAATGTCGATCTGCTGACATATGCGGGCAATATGTACAATCTGAAAGATATCATATCAAACAACCGCCATATTTTCATTAAGGCCGATATAAGGGACAGAATAAAAATAGATGAAATTTTCAGGACATATTGCATAGATGCGGTAATTAATTTCGCAGCTGAATCTCATGTGGACAGGAGTATTATAGAACCAGAAGTATTTTTGACCACCAATATAATTGGTACACAGGTATTGCTGGATACAGCTAAAAGATACTGGAACGTTGATCCTGACAACAAGTATAGCAGAGAATACAAGCCTGGAGTAAAATTTGTCCAGATATCAACGGATGAAGTTTATGGTACATTGGGTGAAACAGGAAAGTTCACCGAGTCGATGCCATTGCTGCCCAATAGTCCTTATTCAGCCTCAAAGGCAAGCGCTGACCTTATCATTAGGGCATACCGTGAAACTTATGGATTGCCTGTCAATATAACAAGGTGCAGCAATAACTACGGTCCCTATCAATTCCCTGAAAAACTTATCCCTCTTATGATTATCAACTGCCTTAAGGAAAAGGAACTTCCTGTATATGGCGATGGATTGCAGGTTAGAGACTGGTTGTATGTATTAGACCACTGTTCTGCAATTGATATGGTTCTGCATAAAGGAGTAGCCGGAGAAATCTATAATATCGGCGGGAACAATGAGAAAGCCAATATTGAGATAGTAAAGCTTATTGTTAATAGACTTGGTAAATCTGAAAAACTTATCAAGTATGTTAAGGACCGCCCAGGGCATGATCGCAGATATGCCATTGATAATACCAAAATTACAACCCAATTGGGTTGGAAGCCGGAATATACATTCGAACGAGGAATAGAAGATACTATTGAGTGGTATCAAGTAAATGCATGGTGGATAGAAGAGATAATGACAGGCGAATATACCAGTTACTATTATAAGATGTATACCGGCATATAAGATAGTTATATATTATTTTACCAGCTGAGATCTGCATTTGGTTGAATTTATCTCAAATCAGCTCTGAACAATTGGGATTATAAACCAATAATCATAACATAGCCGATTCATTATGATAGGTTGGTGGATATGATTAAAACCAATTATCTACTAAAATTTAAATTAGCTGTTGTTTTATCCTGGACAGCATTGATAGTCTGGGGAATAGTAATTTTCCTCTATTTTTTATATCGAAACGGATGATATATCCGAAGTATTCTGGATTGGACGAGTAGTTGCTATATCAAGGATATGTGTACATTTTATACTGTACTTTGTTCTTGGGATTTTAACAGTAAATGCTTTTTTGCATCATGGGCTGAAAGGATTAACGTATTTTTAATTTCCTGTATAATTTGCTTTCTGTATGCGATAAGCGATGAGATTCACCAAAATTTCATTCCTGGTAGAAGTGGTGGGGTAAAAGATATATTAATTGATATATTTGGCCCAATAACAGATATTGGTATATGCGGAAATCAGTCATGCTGCATAGGTCAACTGTTTAGTTAGGCAAAAATACCGAATAGTTATTGATTTACGGATGTTTGATTTCATATGTCCCTTGAAAAACAGATGATATAATGATAATGTATATCTGGCATTATTAGTAATAAAATTCATAAACTATTTAATGTTTAGGCATAATTGGGGGTTTTAGCTTGGAGATCAATATAAAAGATTTGCTGGTTCTCATAATTAAAAAATGGTGGGTCATTGCTGTTTGCATTATCATTTGCTTTTCAATAGCATATACATGGACAAATTATTTCGTTGATCCAATCTATTCACCCAGTACAACACTATATGTTGGAAAAGATGTTAGTTCAGAAGGAATTCAAACAAGCGATTTGAATCTGGGGTTGATCCTGATAGACGATTACCGTGAAATAGCAAAGAGTAAATTAGTTTCTAACGAAGTAATAAGTGAGTTGGGTCTTGAAAATATAAGTGCACACTCTTTGTCAAAAAGAATTGAAGTGACCCAAAAAAACGAATCAAGAGTCATTCAAATATCAGTTCGAGATACTGATCCTCAGAGAGCAATGGTATTGACCAATAAAGTGGCTGAAGTATTGAAAAAGAAGATAGTTGAAATAATGCAAATTGAGAATGTTCAGATTATAGACAAGGCCGAAGTGGATTATACGCCATTATCTCCCAATAAAGTCCTTAATTATGTAATAGCTGTTTTATTAGGCTTTATTACAGGGTTGGGACTGATCATTCTGATTAAGTATTTTGATAATACGATTAAGACAATTGAAGACGTACAGAAATATCTTGGGTTGCCGGTTATCGGCATAATTCCGTTGTATTATCATAAAAGACCAGCTAATTAAAGTCAAGAGTTTTTAAGAAAAAGCTTTATGAATTTTTGAAAACTCCTGACATAGAAAAAAT
>ENA-OWOZ01000920-OWOZ01000920.1-bioreactor-metagenome-genome-assembly--contig:-NODE-920-length-31496-cov-9.211878_pt1 | contig 31496 bp, 26 predicted proteins | sample MGYA00238140_ERZ651804 | MGnify/ENA primary metagenome ERZ651804 (study PRJEB26910, sample SAMN07631232) | bioreactor metagenome | isolation source: Switchgrass digestor | place: USA: Dartmouth... | reverse complement strand
AGCAGATAATGCTGCATATTTGGCACTAATGCTATTTATTAAATTTATATTATCTATAAATTTATCTCCTGTAACCATTTTCCCAAAATAAACAGCATAATCGGATTTTTTGTTTTGGATTGATTTCCTTGCCAGATCAAGTAAAAGACTATCCGCATCAAAGTATATTGACGGCATATGGGGATGGAACTCTTTCAATATATTATCACTAACATCGTGATATGCCACCTGGGTCGAGATTACCGTGTCGAAAACATTAACCTTACTGTCTATTCCACCTGCTGTTCCTGCATTTATAATAGCATTTACATGGTAAGTATCTATCAGTATTTGAGCGGCTATCGCGGCATTTACTTTGCAAACTCCGCTAAATAGTGCGACAACAGATACTCCTTCTATTGTTCCCTCGTAAATCTTTAGCATTGCTTTTTCTGAAACAATACAATTTTCTATGTGGGTTAAAAATGGCTTAACCTCTCTATCGACTGCACATATTATACCTATCTTCCATTGCATAATACTTATCCTCTCCTTTTTGTGAAATATTTGTCTATTATGAATAGGGTAAAAAAATATTTCTACTTTCTATTTCCTATTTCCTCTTTCCCTTTACCGGATTTATTAAACCATTTTCATGTTTGGGTATTTCTTGCAACATCTCATAAATGTCCATATCACTACTTATTGCCATTTTCCTTAACTCATAAATTCATGTGTTTTTTACCCCTATGTTTCTTTTATTTAAAAAACCCCACAGAATCACTCATTAGAGTGACTCCGAAGGGTCATAACCATTCGTGTAGAACATGCATGGTCCCTATGCTGCTCGCACATTAATGCTTAAGCATACTCACTTTGCAGGTATTATTGCATATATTTTCCATATTGTCAACACTTTTTTGGATTCTTACATAATCCGTTTGTGACTCTCAGGGTATGCTATTTTCATATGGTGTGAAGTTTATTTTTTATACTGTATATTTAAAATAAACTCCGCTCCAAACCGAAATCCCTCAAACCCTTATCCCTTCTCGCCTTAACCCTATCCTCCTAATCTCTTCCAGATAATAAAGTCGGTTCAAAAATTCCATATTTTCATTCCATTTAATAACATTTCTTCCTTAAATCTTGTAGTAATTTTTAAAATAAAGTCGGTTCCAAATAGGGATAAGGTGAAAGGAAAAAGGTATAAGGTTGCATTTTCTATTGTCTTATTTCAGTGTTATTTCAATCAACATATCGTTTTCAATTCCTTTAAAATCAATACCTTTAGCCTTATTACTTACCCCTTAACCCTTTCTTACAGAAAACAAACCCCGCAGCAAATTAAGATTTCTCCTGCATCTGCTACGGGATTTTGGAACGGACTTTATTTTTATGGAGCGAACTTTATTTTAATGGAGTCGAGTTTATTTTAAATGTACACGAACTTTATTATCATGGAGTGGAGTTTATTGTGTATATACAGTCCCCTTGTTCGTTTCTTGTCACATCACTCAACCGTGACACTCTTCGCGAGGTTACGCGGCTTGTCGATATCCAAGCCCTTGTTTGCCGCAACATAGTAGGCGAACAGTTGCAGAATTATCACAGAGAGCGATGCTGAAAACAGTTCGTTTATCTCCGGCAGCTCGATGGTATACACCTTTTCGCCCTCAACAGGTTTATCCGAATTTGTCAGCAGCAGCACCTTTGCGCCGCGCGCGATGACCTGTTCCACATTGCTCATGATCTTGCCGGTAAGCGCCTTGCAGCACGATATGGCGACGACCAGCGTGTTGTCTTCGATCAGCGAGATCGTGCCGTGTTTCAACTCGCCGCCTGCGTAAGCCTCGGAATGGATATATGATATTTCCTTGAGCTTGAGCGATCCTTCCAGCGATATGGCGTAGTCGATGTTGCGTCCGATAAAGAAGATACTCTTGTAACCGATGCAGGTCGCTGCAAATTGCCCTACACTGTCAGTCTGGCCCAGCAACCCTTCAACTTTTTCCGGCAGTGAGCTTATTTCGCCAAGCAGCACACGCTTCTCGTCGTCCGATATCCTGCCCAGCTTCGCGGCAAAGTCCACTGCGAGAATGTATAGCAGGATGAGCTGAGTTGAAAACGCCTTTGTCGTGGCGACGGCGATCTCAGGACCCGCAAGTGTGTACAAAGTATAGTCCGTTTCCTTTGCCACGGTACTGCCGACGACATTAACTATCGAAAGCGTGGTCGCGCCTCTCCTCTTCGCCTCTCTCATGGCTGCGATCGTGTCAGCGGTCTCACCCGACTGGCTTATCAGGATCACCAGAGTTTTCTCATCGATGATCGGTTCCCTGTAGCGGAACTCGCTCGCCAGATCCACCTCTACGCTGACCCTGCACAGGCGCTCAAAGACGAACTTAGCCACAACACCTGCGTTGTAAGCAGAACCGCAAGCTGTTATAAAGATCTTGTTGAACTTTTTGATATCGATACTGTCTATGATTTCTTTGTTCTCGCCGCTGTTCAAAGCGGAATTTATCGTATCCCTGATCGCCCGCGGCTGCTCCATGATCTCCTTGAACATGAAGTGCTCGTAGCCGCCCTTTTGCGCGCTCTCAAGGCTCCACGGGATCTTCTCGAGCTTCTTCTCGATCGGTTCCTTGTTGAGATTGTAGAACGTTACCCGGTCCTTTTCCAGCACGGCGATCTCTTTATCTTCCATGTAATAAACATCGGAAGTGTGCTTTAGAACCGCGGGAACGTCGGACGCAATAAAGTTGCCTGACTCAGACACACCGACGATCAGCGGATTGTCTTTTTTTATGGCTATCAGCTTGTCGGGCTCATCCTTGCATATTATCCCAAGCGCATACGAACCCTCAAGCGCCGTAACGACCCTTATTACGGTGTCCATTATGTTGCCGTTATAATAATACTCCGCAAGCTGCGCGATAACCTCGCTGTCCGTATCAGAGACGAAAGTTACTCCCTTCCGTTCCAGGTATTCGCGCAGGGATTTGAAGTTTTCGATGATCCCGTTGTGCACGATCGCGATCTTGCTGTCCTTGCCAAGATGGGGATGCGAGTTGATGTTTGACGGTTCGCCGTGTGTCGCCCAGCGGGTGTGGCCTATGCCTATGTACCCAAACAGGTTGCTCTCGTTTACGATCTCCTCAAGGACAGTCAGCCTGCCCTTCCTTTTTACGACCTGAAAATCTCCCTCACGGTAAACGGCGATGCCGGCCGAATCGTATCCGCGATACTCCAGCCTCTTCAATCCGTCCATTATAAGCGGTACTGCGTTCTCAGACCCGATATATCCGATTATTCCGCACACGATATTTCCTCCCAGTCAAAGATAGCCCGCAAAATCTCTCACCTGATCGATCAAATCTGAGGCCATCATCCAGAATATTGATTGCTGACTAAAACAATGGATTCAAATTTTTAACTCTAATTGCTGACTTGAATTATTGACGCATAAATTTCTCATAATGTTCCGCCGCTTCTGCCTGCGCCTGCTCGCGTATGGAGTTTATCTCGCCAAAGTTTTCAAGCAAAGTGTTTACTACGCTCCTGTCGATAGAGTTGTCTGCGACCTTTTCCTCCAGCACCCTTTTTGCACCGGCGTAATCCATCCCCTTCCTGTAGGGGCGGTCCTCAGTTATCGCGGCAAAGATGTCCGCAACCGCCATGATCCGCGAACCCAATGGCAGGCTGTCTCCCGAAATATGGAACGGGTAGCCGGTGCCGTCCAGCTTTTCGTGATGATAGGAAGCCCAGATGTTCACCGTTTGCAGCTGTTTTATCGGTTCGAGCAGACGGTAGGTATAGTATGTATGTACTCGGATAGTGTTGAACTCGTCTTCGGTCAGCTTGCCTTCCTTCTCGAGTATCTGGCTGTTGATCGCGATCTTTCCGAAATCGTGCAGGTAGCCCGCAATGAGCATCATTTTGCATTCGAAGGGCGAAAATCCTATTATTTGCGCAAGCTTCTCGGCCGTCTTTGCGACTCCCGCGGAATGCAGCGAGGTGAACCTGCTCCTGAAGTCAATGATATGTGAGAATATGAACGCCAGGTCGATCACGTCGTCGATCTCGGAAGTATGGATGTTCAGAAGACCGGGATCGGATATCATCCTGATCGGTTCATCGGAAACCAGGTCCAGCCATATGCTCTCTATCGAACACAGCTCACACAGAGCATCGACCAGGTCAGGCTCAAACTTCGCTCCTGCCTGTTTGCGTATTGCCGGCAGGATCCTGTTCTTCTGCACGATCACATTTTCCCCGGAACGGATCGATGCGCACGTGCGGTCTGCCAGGTGTATAATATGGCTTGCAATTGACACTTCTTCATCGTTGAAGGCGCGCCCTTCTCCATGATTCCACGGGAGATGATGGTACTTTATTATGTATGCCGGTTCCTTCAACGGCATGAATCCTTCCAGCAGCTTTGCGCCGCTGAAACCGTGATAGTGTACGTTTACGGGTTCCGATTCCAGGAGTTCAAGCCTTTCCGGAGTCGAAAGGGCGCCTATGTCATGAAGCAGTCCGGCGAGATAGACATCCTTCTGCTGTTCGAACGGCAGGCCTATATGCTCAGCCAAACGGAATGCCAGGTATGCTACCTGCTGATGGTGGTTCGATAATCTTGGAGATACCAGGTCCTGAGCATTCGATATGCTTTCCAGCATCTCATTTATGTTTATCTTCAACTTATCCATGCTATAAAGACAGACACATCCAAACTTTCCGTATTTTTCGTCATGTCAGCCAATAAGGCCGATTCTTTATGTTTTTGCGCGTAAATTCCATACCAGAAAGAAATTACTATTACATTATATTACAATCGGCTGTCATAATCAATTTTGTTTTCCTCCCAAATTGTCCCTGCAGGCATAAAAGGATCCGTGAGGCAAAGAATAATAACCGGTCGCAAAATATCATGACAGACATTCAGGGTGATGACATGATCGGGATCATATTTGCTTTGCTTGCCGGACTTCTGATGAGCGTCCAGGGCGTTTTCAACACGCGCGTCATGGACTCGTCAAACATGTGGGCTACTAACAGCTGGGTGCATTTGACGGCGTTCATAGCCTGCATTTTTGCGTGGTTCATCACGGGCCGTGAGGACCTGCTGTCCGTTTTCAATGTCGACAACAAACTGTATTTGCTCGGCGGGGTTATCGGCGCTTTCATCACATTCACGGTCATCAGGGGCATTTCGGATCTGGGGCCGGCTTACGCGACTATGCTGATATTATTGGCGCAGCTTGTCACTTCCTGCCTGATCGAAGCGATCGGGTTGTTCGGAACGGAGAAAATCAGCCTGGAATGGAGCAAGCTGATAGGCGTAGTGCTTATGATCGCGGGAATCATCGTTTTCAAGAAGTAGAACGGACCTCCCATCCGTAATATCTATGTCATTATTACAAATCATCTCTGCTATATTGTAATGGATTGGATAAATCTGTATAATGATATATGGATGATATCACGGGATAACAGACGGAATAATGTGATGGGATATTCTGCAGGATAATTTGATGGGATGATTCGCTGGATAATGGTCCGGATTATTTTGGGATGATTCGCTGGATAGTGTTCGGGATTTTTACGGTATAATTTACGGTGTGATTTGCGGGATAATGAATAATGTATGGGATAATGCCATCCTGACCACCACCAAACCGTAATGATCATCCGCATCGCCGTGTTTTTTCATGTGAGCAAAGTATTTTATATAAATAACGGTAAAGGAGTTGGACAACTTGAAGATCAAAGAATTGGGGCATTTGGCGTTCAGATGCCGGGACCTGGACGAATCGGTCCGGTTCTATCGTGATGTCATGGGCTTTGAGAAGGCGTTCGATCTTTATTATGGCGACCTCCTGGACAGCTTGAAGGACCGCCGGGATCTTGACAAGGCTTATCTTGAGAGTCTGGAGAAAATGCGGGACAAAGTCTGGATTACATATTTCAAAATGCCCAACGGGACCTTTATTGAGCTGTTCGACGGAGCGGGCGCTTCAAAGCTGAATGTGCCGGGCAATGAAGACTTCAACTATCAGCACATGTCCTTCGTAGTGGAAGACATTTTCGCGGCATGTGAAGAGCTGAAAAGCAAGGGCGTGCCGATAGACTCTGAGCCGAAAATGGGCATGGAGCACACCTGGCAGATGTGGACCCACGATCCCGACGGCAACAAAATCGAGTTCATGCAATACACCGAAAGGTCGTTCCAGGTCGTTGGCCGGAATTGATCAAAGCTAACTTGAACTACAGCTTAGCCAAATCCGCACAGTGCGACTTCGTCCACTGGATTATGCGCAAACAAGAGTTAACACATAATAAACCCCCGTTTGAAACGGGGGGTTATTATGTGTTTTGCTTAATTTATTATGTTTTTATATTTATGATCCGGTTCAATATATTTTACCTGCAGCCTTATGTATTTTGCTGTGCCCCCTGCTGAGTGAATGATGTCCTTTATATACGCATGGTAGCGGTTGGGGTCATTATATACGCCCTTCTCGTCGGTGAGCCTTATCCAGTAGCAGCTCTTTCCCTCGATCGTCAGCCAGGTCATGTCGGACGGAGGAATGAACGTGACCGTCCCGACTCCGGACATATTGTTGGTGGTGTCGATGACCTTCATGCCCTTGAAGCCGGAGGGCGAAGAGTATTCGAAACTGATGGGGGAGCTCTTGAAATAGACGTTTTCCTCCACGTTGAAGAAAATGCATATCGGCGAGCCCTCGAACTTCCTGTCGAACCCGAGGTATAATGCATTTGCGGCGTACGGCAGCGGTGAAAATACCGTGAAGGGTTTTTCCGACAGCATCTGGACGGTCAGCTCGGATACCTGAGTGCCGCAGATCCTCCTCAGCCGCTGCGGTTTCTTCCTCTCGTCGAAGTATGAGTAGGAGATCTTCAGGTCCCTGATTTCCGGCGCCTTATGCACGCACGGAAGCAAATAGCAGTTGTCTGCCTGAACTACCCTGATCCTTATTGCCCGTCCCATATATCCTCCCGCGGCGGAGGGCATCCAGTCGTCGGGACAGGTGAATCTGATCGTTATATTGCCGTCCGTCCTGCCGTCAAACAGGGTGGTATGATCCTGAAAGCACTTGAGCCTCTGCCAGCCCGTGCCGTTATAATAATCTATGGACACCTTCTACGGAGATGTATGAGCCAGCGTCTGCCTGACAGGCTCGCTCTTCCGCTTTATGACCCTGAGGTCTTCGGTCTCCTGGCCGGTATTGAGCGACGCAAGCTTTTCCCTGACGGCAAGACTGAAACTCAGCTCGACGGCCGCGCCCTGCTGGCTGAATATCCTGTCGTGCCCGATGTAGCACTCGCTGAACATGGATATGGTTTCACCGAACGGCATGAACGCATCCACATCGACGTCTATATCATTGGCGACTACGAACTCGGGCTCTGTCTTGTCGCACTTTGAAGACAGCTCGATCTTTTTGAGGGTTATCGAATGGGATACGGGTTTCAGCGCTTCAAGGTATATCAGGGAGTACTCCGTGCCGTCAAGCGTGACTTTCGCCATTCCTTCGGCTTTGCCGAGCACTATGCTCCCGTTCATATACCTTACCGAACCGAATTCCTGCATCCCGCTCCCGTTGAAAAAGCTCCACCGGTACGGCCCTGTTTACCGAGGCTTATGAAGAATTGAAGCAAAAAAACGTCCGGTATGCCGTCTACGAGCTCTGGGTGCTTCCGGACGGGAAGGTCCCTGCCGAAAAGATCCTCAAAGCTACCTGCGACACCATATATCTGGGCCAGTATGAAAATTTTTACAGGGAATTTTGCCTTGAGGGATACCTGTGCCCGATATGCGGCAGGGATTGCATATGCTCCGCAAAGATATACCTTGGCAAAGTTGAATGAGGGGAGCAGTCGACATGAAAAAACTTAGGTTCGGCATCAGGGCGAAGTTCGTACTTCTCTTTGCGGCGATGACCGTTCTTCTGATCGCGGGCATAGGTTATGCCGCGTATACGCTGAATTACAACCAGGTCATAACCCAATATCAGATGCTGGCAAAAAGCTCCACCGAAATGGCTGCCGATTTGATCAACGGAGACAGCATTCCGTTTTACGTGGAACACGGAGCAAACGACGAATATTACGAGACGTACAAGCATCTCCAGGACATAAAGCTGAATTATGGCTTGAAATATTTGTATGTATTCGTCCCGGACACGGAAAGCATCAACGCCTTCTATGTCTTTGATATATATGCCGAGGGAGATGACCCTGATCTTGTCTACAACCTTGGCGACGAAACGGGCGAAATAGATGTCTATGACATCGCCATCGATCTTTTTCTTTCGGGAAACAGCAAAACGACTACCGTCGTCACCGAAAGCGAGTTCGGGTATCTTGCATCCGCGTATACTCCCCTCCCCGATTCCTCCGGGAAACCCGTGGCCATTATCGGGGCGGACATCGAAATGGGCGTCATCCTCGGAGAGGTCAGGAGCCAGACCGTCAAGATACTCGCCCTTGCAATTGTCATAATCCTGTTTTTTGCGACGATCGTGCTCGTGATCGTGAACCGCCAGATAATACACCCGATCAAAGCCCTTTCCGATCATATGAAGACTTATGCTTCCGACAAGGAGCACCTTTCGGAGTCATCCTTCGATGTACATACCGGCGACGAGATCGAAGACATGGCTGACAGCTTCAACAGCATGTCTCGTGATATACAGGTATATATGAAAAACCTCGCCGAAGTGACTGCCGACAGGGAACGCATCGCAACGGAGCTGAACGTCGCAAAGCAGATACAGGCAAGCATGCTCCCGTCGATATTCCCGCCTTTCCCGAACAGAAAGGAGTTCGACCTGTATGCGATGATGGAGCCCGCCAGGGAGGTCGGCGGCGACTTCTACGACTTCTTCATGCTCGATGAACGCCGTCTGGCGATCGTTATTGCGGACGTTTCGGGCAAAGGTGTTCCGGCGGCCCTGTTCATGGTCATCGCCAAGACCCTGATCAAGAACCAATCCGGCTTTGCCTCGACTCCTTCGGAGATCCTTGGAATAGTCAACAACAAACTGCTTGAGTCAAACGAAGCAGGGTTGTTCGTTACGGTATTCATGGGGATCCTTGAAACGGACACCGGACGGTTCTTGTATTCTAACGCCGGTCATAACCCACCCGTGATTTCAAGACACGGGGACAAGTTCGAAATGCTGAAGACCGACAGCGGTTTTATACTAGCGGGCTTTGAGGATTTTGAATACACCACCGAGGAGATAACCCTCTCGCCCGGTGACAGGATACTGTTCTACACCGACGGCGTTACAGAAGCCGCAAATCCGCAGGAAGAGCTTTTTGGCGATCAAAGGCTTTTGGATACGCTGAACAGAGATGATTTATTCGACCTTGACGTTAAGGACCTTGCGCATGCGGTCAGACACGAAATCGACGTCTTCGCCGGCGGCGCCCAACAGGCCGACGACATCACCATCATGGTCCTTTCATACAAAGGCCAAGGGGACCAAGGGGACGGTTCTTTTGGCTGAAAACAGCCCAACCAAAGGGACGGTTCTTCTGGCTGGTTCCAACCAGAGGTCCAACCAGAGGGACGGTTCTTCTGGCCAGGCGGGGCATAAATTACCAAGTGGACGGCAAACTACCAAGGGGACGGTTCCCCTGGCCGCGTCCGACTACCAAGGGGACGGTTCCCCTGGTCGCGTGGTACAGCGTTGCAGATCTCCTGTACCAGAAAAAATAGTAAAAGTGAGACAAGGCAAAGACCTCTGTCTCACTTTCTGTTTTAGCCGGAAGAACCGTCCCCTTGGCATCCCCTTGGCACCGTCCCTTTGGCACCCTTGGCATAGGAACAGCCTTTGTCTCACTTTCTATTTCGGCCAGAAGAACCGTCCCTTTGGCCCTTTGGCGACCTCTGGCGACTAGCGCTCTGGCGAACCTCAGCGGAAAACCCGCCAGAAGAACCGTCCCCCTGGCGCTGGCGGAGCGTCCCTTTGGCGGAGCCAAAAGAACCGTCCCCTTGGCTTCCCTTGGCTTCTTGACTTAAAAGGCGGCCATGGCTATTTTTTCACAGAGCTCATTGTAGCTGATGCCTACGGCCAAGGCTTCCTGCGGCAGAAGGCTTGTCGGCGTCATGCCCGGAAGCGTATTTGCCTCGAGGCAATAGAATTCATCGTTGTTGTCCATTCTAAAATCGATCCTTGAATAGTAGCCCAGCCTCAGTACATTATGTACTTTAAGCGCTATCTCCTGAACTCGCTCGGTCAGTTCCGGGCTGAGCCTTGCCGGACAGATCTCTTCCGTAAGTCCCTTCTGATACTTGTTTTTGTAATCATAAAAACCCGATCGAGGTATTATTTCGATCACCGGCAGGGCTTTATTGTCCAGTATGCCAACGGAGAACTCCCTGCCTTCGATATACTGTTCAATTATGATCTTGTCATCATAAATACCCGCAGCTTCCAACGCTTTATGGAACTCCCCATCGTTCCTGACGATCGTCACGCCGATGCTCGAACCGCAGCTGCACGGTTTCACGACGAACGGATATTCCATCGGGATCGAAGCACCCTTATCATGCGGACTTATAACGGCCCACTCCGGTGTCTTTATCCCATTTGCAGCCATCAGCTTTTTAGATAAGTCCTTATCCATCGCCAAAAGGCTGCCTATATATCGGGTACCGGTGTACCTGATGCCCAAAACGTCAAACATTGCCTGCAACTGCCCGTTTTCACCGATCGCTCCGTGTAAAGCAATAAAGACCAGGTCGGCTTGCTTGCACATTTTATCTACATTTTCTCCTATAAGAGCATCCCCGTTGCCGAACTCTTTCTTTATTGCCTCAAGATCGGGCTCGCTTTCCGGAACGGTGTAACTGAATCTTTGTCCCCGGCCCGGTTTATAAAATAGGTCATCATATGAATCTCTGGGTTCAACCGACTTATAAACATCCCACAGAAGTACCTCGTGTCCGTTATCGAGCAGGGCATTGGCGATCAGGCTTCCCGATGACAGCGAAACATCCCTTTCCGGGCTTAGGCCGCCCGCCAAAACTACTATTTTCATTGTTACCTCCAAATAAACAGCTGATATCCGATCATCAAAGAATTATGAGCAGCTAACCCTCATTATGCGTTATTGCACGACATATAGCCGAGCCTTGTCGCAGCACCATAAGCCCTGATGCCTGCCGCCTTCTATGCCTATCTCGGAAAAGATCCTACTTTGAGCAAAGCCTGATCCCCATCTCATAAGCTTTACGGCAGTCTTCAGGAAATACTTCCTGCCGCCTTTTTGCCTTCGCTTCCGGGTCGAACCCCGGCACGACGTACTTGGAGTAGTCCTCGAACTGGTATGTATCGGTGGAGAGCAATGTTTCAGACGCCCCGAAGAATCTTTCAAGCAGCTTCTCCATGCCTTTGAAGTTCTGGGCATACCCGATGCGATCCAGATAATCTTCTCTTACATTCATCGTGTAAATAAATCCGGTCTTTATCTTCCTTTCAAACAGGGTCGTCCCTTTCCCGTCATACACCAGGTACTGGAACAGCAACCGCTCAAGGAATGATCTCATCTCACCCGTTACCTGTCCGAAGTAGATCGGCGAACCGAAGATAAGCGCATCAGCCTGCTCGATCCTGCTGAAGACAGGCTTAAGATCGTCATTCACTGCACATTTGCCATAGCTTTTTCCGCCTTTTAGTTTACAGGAGAAACAGCTTATGCAGCCTTTGAAGTCCAAATCATAAAGGTGTATCAGTTCCGTTTCAGCTCCCTGCGAAGCTGCGCCTTCAAGAGCTTTGCTCAGCAATGTTGCCGTGTTCCAGTTCTTTCTCGGACTTCCGTTGAATGCTATAACTTTCATGATATACCTCCTGATGTATTACTTTTCAGTTATGGAAATTCCTCTTTAATTATACTTTATCTTCAAATCCAACGCCATATGGAATATAATTGAGCTGTAACTTTTTTCCGTGATCAGTGATTGAACCTATTGCCAGGGCCGACCGGGGTCGACCAGGTTTGCTTTGGCGAGGGTCCATAGCCGGAGGTGATATGAGCATGCAACTGTTATTCATGCACCAGTTTGAATCTTTGGTTGATGACTCATCAAATGTTGCGGGACCTTATGAGTTCCTGGGTACGCTCCTTATAGCACTCCAGTTCGTGTTCACTTTCATGATATTGATCGGGAAATGGAAAATCGTAAGGCTGGTCTCGCCTTTTCTTGCTGCGATTTTCGGTGGAAGCGCATTCGTGGTGTACTACCTGAATCAGACGTCAGTCGGTAATACTCTGGATATTAAGGTCCTGATATTCACGGGCGCCGGGCTGGTTTATGGTCTGGCAATCGGTTTTTGGAGGATACATAAGGAGCTCGAATTTCAGAGACTCCGCAAATCGGCAAAAGAAGCCGCCGCACGAACTCATGGAAGCAAAACATGATCATCAGAGCAGCTTTACCCGTCGGAAGTTTGTCGTGACGGAGTTTTCAAGTTAACAAGGACAAAACATATCAGGCACTCTACGATCAAATTGTCGTTGGGTGCCTGAGATCACTCTTATTATGAAGGTTATAAATGTCAACATTTTACATATGCATAGAGGCTTATTGCAGTTATTTTCCGTGTACCATCGGTTCGATGGTCATAGTCTGCACTTCTTGCCTGCAGCTTCTAGAATAAAATTCGTCAGAACCTTGGTACTGGTGCCGTTACGCCTTGTTGTTTGGCAGACTCCCGCCCTCCATGTCACCGATGCAACGGACAATCCGCGACAAGAAACCTGTCTTATGTCCCCGTTTAAGCTTTTAATTATCACAGTCATACTACTCAACATATTATTCCAAAACTTTACAAAAGCGAATTAGATTGCGAAATCAACTGTAAATGAAGCTTTTCATCCGGTTTAAGCAAAATATTGTTGAAAAACAAGCTCTGCTGTGATACAATTGGAAAACTCTGTGCGGAGATGCGGGGGTGGACCGATGATCGAATTGCGGAATATCAACAAAACGTTCAAAGTGGCACGACGCAACGCCGGATTTGGCGAAGCGCTTAAGGCATTGTTCAGGAAAGAGTACACATACATACACGCGCTCAAGGATGTTACTTTTACTATAGGCGACGGGGAGATGGTCGGTTATATCGGGCCCAACGGCGCCGGCAAAAGCAGTACGATCAAGATTATGAGCGGCATATTGAACCCCGACAGCGGCGAGTGCATCATAAATGGTCTGACTCCGTGGAAAAACAGGAAAGAACACGTGCGGAATATCGGTGTCGTCTTCGGCCAGCGTTCGCAGCTTTGGTGGGACGTACCCGTGATCGATTCGTTCGAACTTATTCGGGATATCTATAAAGTAGATGAAGCAGTTTACAGGAGGAACCTGGACGAGCTCGTTGAGATGCTCGACCTTGCCGAGATCATGCGTACACCCGCAAGGCAATTGAGTCTGGGACAGAGGATGCGCTGCGAGATTGCGGCTTCCCTGCTGCACGATCCTAAAATCCTTTTCCTTGACGAGCCTACGATAGGGCTTGATGCGGTGTCCAAAATCGCCGTCAGGAATTTCATCAGGCGGATAAATAATGAAAGAAAAACCACCGTCATCCTCACTACGCACGACATGCAGGATATCGAAGCGCTCACCGAAAGGATCCTGCTGATCGGCAAAGGCCGGATTTTACTCGATGGCAGCCTGTCCGAGCTCAAGAAGCGGAATTCGGAGTACAGGACGATCACCCTGGAATACAGCTGCGGGGAGTTTGAGGAAATACATGGTATAACCAAGCAGTCCCAAATCAACGGACATGCCGTATTCAGCGTCGACACAAACATTATAACGGTATCCGATGCCATCGCCCATTTATCCAAAAATGCCGATATAACCGACATTTCGGTTGTCGGAGCATCGGCTGAGGAAATGGTCGTCTCGCTTTATGAGGAGTTCAAAATATGAAGCAGTATTTGTCGCTGTTCAGGATAAGGTTCATCAATAGCCTTCAGTATAGGGCTACGGCCTACGGCGGTATGGTTACGCAGTTCTTTTGGGGCTTTATGACTCTGCTGCTGTTCAGGGCATTTTACAAATCGGGCGCAGCTGACTTCCCGATGGAGTTTTCCCGGCTCTCGTCATACATATGGCTTCAGCAGGCATTTTTGACACTGTTCATGATATGGTATTTTGACATGGACATTTTCAACTCGATCACGAGCGGTAATGTTGCGTATGAGTTGGCGCGTCCTGTAGACCTGTACAAGATGTGGTTTACGAAAAACGTTGCAACCAGATTGTCGCGCGCTACTCTCCGGAGTTTCCCGATACTGATCGTGGCGGCACTCCTTCCAAAACCATATGGGTTCTCGTTGCCCTATAGCTTCACAAATTTCGCCATGTTCCTCATTACAGCTGTACTTGCGTTCCTGATTGTCATGGCTTTCTGTATGCTGGTGTACATATCGACATTTTACACCATGTCATCGCTCGGTGTCAGAATAGTAGCTGCAGCGCTTTCGGACTTTTTGACTGGTGGTATAATACCGCTTCCGTTTTTGCCTGACAACGTGCAACGGATAATAGGCCTGACCCCCTTTGCATCGATGCAGAACCTCCCGTTTCTAATCTACAGCGGTCACATAGCGGGAGCGGAAATGTTCAGAGGTATAATGTTGCAAGTATTCTGGCTTGCTGCGCTGGTTTTTATCGGCAGACTTTGGATGAACAGTGCTCTGAAAAGGGTCGTGATCCAGGGCGGATAATGCGGATCAATAAGCTCGCAAGTTCAGGAAAGTTAGTTATAACAGGAATAGTTGTAAATGGGCATAATCACATAATATCGCAAATGTGATAAAACAGCACGGAGATGAAGAAAAACATGCTCTACGGCAAGTACTTTTCAATACACCTCAAGAGCCAGATGCAATACAAAACATCTTTCTTCCTGACTGCGCTCGGCCAGTTCCTTACTTCCTTTTCCGTTTATCTCAGCATCTATTTTATGTTCGAGCGATTCAACCGGGTCGAAGGGTTTACGTACACCGAGGTCCTCCTGTGCTTTGCCGTGGTGCTGATGGCATTTTCCTTAGCGGAATGCTTTTTCCGCGGTTTCGATACCTTCCCAACCATAATAAGCAACGGCGAGTTTGACCGCATGATGGTGCGGCCGAGAAGCGTCATCTTCCAGGTGCTCGCATCCAAGATCGAGTTTTCGCGGATCGGCAGACTCCTGCAGGCTATAATAGTTTTTGCTTATGCCATTCCCGCAAGCGGAATCAGCTGGACTTATGACAAGATCGTTACCCTGCTATTAATGCTGATATCCGGCATCACCGTATTTTCCGGACTGTTCATCATCTACGCCTCATTTGCCTTTTTCACCATAGAGGGTCTTGAGTTCATGAACATATTCACCGACGGAGGCCGGGAGTTCGGCAGATATCCGTTGTCGATATACGGCGAGGGGGTACTTAAATTCTTTACATATGTCATCCCGACAGCCCTGTTTCAGTATTATCCGTTCCTATATCTTATCGGGCGAAGCGATAATTTGCTGTATATGTTTCTGCCCCTTGTCGGTATGCTTTTTCTGATCCCGTGCTACTGTTTCTGGCGATTTGGGCTGCGGCATTACAAATCTACAGGTTCTTAAAATATACAGGCTTTCATAAGCAATAAAGACTCAGAAATATCGATGTTCCATATGGCAACCCCCCTCGATGCGTTCAATACATCGAGGGGTTATTATTAGAAGCAACTTACTGCTTCGAGCTGAGATACTCGATCGCAACCTCAAGCGCATCGGTGTCGTAATCCGTCAAAATATCAGGCATCAGGATTCTTGGATCGGCACTTGCATCCGGCCGTAAAAACCTTTTATAGGAAATAGATACACCTATGCCGCTGTTTGGCAACTCATAATACAGAATATCACCATAACTGCTTGGTGCATTGCTGCTTGGTGTGCCGATAACCGTTCCGAGCTTTCCGTCTTTCACCCAGGTTGCCAGCATGTTTGCGGAGCTGAATGTTACGGCATTTGTAAGGACTACGAGCTCGATATCATCATTCTTTTTTGCTGTGGTCTTATCCGGATCGAATTTCTTAAACCCTTTTGCGGGCATGCTCTTGTATGTTTTATGGACCAGATCTGAATACTTTATGTAGCATCCATAGCCCGGTACTTTCATACCCATTGCTTCAAGAAGTTTTTCACACGCAGATGAGTTTCCCCCGGGATTGTCCCTGACGTCGATTATTATCTTCGAAATGCCATCTTTGATGGAGTCTTTTATTATTTTCACCTGTTTTTCGAGATTGCTGTTAACAATGCATATATTCATGTCTATATATAGAATTTCGTCATTGATCATTCGGGACTCTATATCAGACGAATTGTCAATCTCATACAAATTCCTCTTTACGAACTTTACGGATTCATTGTACGTATCATCGTTATGGCTTATGGTTATTTCGATCGCATTATCATCAATGTCGCATCCCGCCATTTCCAGTAACGTATGGCTCATGGAGTACAAGCTATTGTTCAGGTCCCTGGCGGCCTCATTTTCCGCCACGAAATACTCTCCGATCGTCGCGAAAATGCTGCCGATCGGCACCCCTCCCATATGGGTTATTTTTTTGTCCGACATCCTGCCGTCTTCGTCCAGTATGAACAGTTCATCACCAACGGCACGGCAGTTGAGGTCCAAATTCATGGTCCCACTGCTTTCCTGATTTGAACTCTTCTGGATCCTGGTATGAGCATCCTGCAAAGATGCCAGATACTTTTGAACGAGAAATTCAAATCCTTCTTTGCTGATGTCGCCGGAAGCTGAATCCAGAAGCTCTTGCTTTACAGTCTCATACCTGTAGCTGATATCATCCAGGTCAAAAGCCGGATGTGTACCTTCAACAACGGATATCAACTCCAAAGCATCATCCAGGTAGACAGACCTTTGCTCCGAATCCGGATCCACAGTAATATTATCTTGCTGTTCCTGATTGCTATGTGTAACTTGCGGAACTTCGTTTTGTCCGTCAGAGCAACCAAATTGAAGCATCAAAATAGCAATGCATAACAGTGCGAAAAGTTTCTTCACCACGAAGTCCTCCTGCTAATAAAAACTTACACAATTGAAAACTTGCTAACTTGTTTTTTGTCATCCCGGCATGCCATTAATAACAGCTTTGTCACCGGCAGTATCACTAAGGATCTATGCGGCACCGCTTGTTCGTTACAAGACTTGAGCCCGGATGCGACAAAAATTCGGGCGCGCCGAAGAACATAAGGTTTGGCCCACACAGGCTTACGCGCAGAGCAAAGAGCCGGTGGTGGGTGCCACCGTCATACTGCCTGTGAGCCGCAAAATCAGACCACTTCACAAGAATTTCTTCCGGGATCTTAGATGCATCAAATCGGTAATGCCCCGTGACATTGCTTCGATACAGGCAGTCCTCCTCACGCTTCGGCTGCCCGCCGTTATGAATGATATACGGATGCCCAAACCTGTTTCTTTTATCCGACACGATGCCTATATGCTTATCGTTATCAAATATTACGATATCACCGGGCTGCCATTGGCCGATATCATTGATGTCGAGCGTTAAAGGCGTCGCGTATTCGGCAAAAAACACATGCAAATTGCCGACGCGGCGGAAATCGATGTTTTTGTCCCTCCGCTTTATGTTGGGATAGGCTTCCGGCCTTGCCGCGGCATCGTTATCTATCATGTCCCGCAGGCAGTACCCCGCGTTCTTGAACGCCCTCCATATGACGTCGGTACATACGCCGATATTATCAGGTGGGTATCCGCCGTCATAATAGGACCCGTCGTATGTTGGATGATTTTCGGCATCCTTCCTTGCTCCAAGAAGGATATCGGTGTAATCATCGACGCCGTTGCCGTTAAAATCGATCTCACTGTAAACAGTCTCGATGTCGAAATCAGCTGCCGTATATGTCCTTCCCGGAAGCAGGCCATAGTGATCCGCAGCAATCACGCCTGCAGATATCAAAATAACGCCAATAATGGCAGAAACCAATAAGAATTTTCTTTTGCTCATCTTGCGATACATCTAAATACAGATCCTACAACTTCCATAAGATATTTTGATTTTCCGCAACAATAAATGCTCATATTCTCTTGACTTTTTCCTGCTTACCCCAAAGGTTGGCTGCCCCCCCTGCCTTATATAAGATTCCATCAAAGAATTTACAGCGGGATCATGTTACAGAATGTCAGTCTTGTTCTTCGTCATCATAAGAGTCATCGGGTGCGGAGACGGCGAAGAAGGGTCTCGATTCCTCTTGTTTTACCTCGCTCCGGTTTACTTTATAGAAGTTGAGGTCTCCCGGCTGGACGAACAAATCGAACGTCGTCATCCCCATCCTTCGGGATGTTGGGTAGATCTCTCTCTTCCTGCGTGCAAAGGAAGTGATGGAATCAGCGTTTCCTCGGACCGTGATCCCATACCTGCCAGGCTTTAACCCGTCGGTATACTTATACACCGCAAATGTGTCATTGTCATACACGAAAAGCGAAGCCTGACCGGGTCCGTTAAGGGTATACGGGACTACGCTTGTAAACTGTGCCCGGATCTGAGTGAGTATGTTTTCAGGCAAGTCGTAAATGTATCCGTATTCATCCGGCACTACCAGGGTTATTAGCTCTCCCTTGCCATAATTGTCACGCATCAGTATGGGGTAGTTTTCCTCACCAACGACCGCCTTTGCCAGGGCCCAGGTCGTATTATTGCGGTGCTCCAGAAGCGGAAAACTCATCTCATGGGAAGAATATTCGTCGGCACCGAACATGAATGCGCTGCCTCTGAAGCGGTTGGTGCGGAACCTGCGCTCCCTGTAACGTATTGAGGTCATATCCTCGATGCCTTTGCCGAGGGCTTCTATCATAAATCCGGAAGTAACTACCGCCTTTCCGCCATTCGATACGAAATCCTTGAGCTTATCTATGATATCCGGATCCTTATGTGCCTGTACGGTAAGGAAAATGCATTTCGCATCAGACGGGAAATCCGGCGTGTTCTCAAACGGAACACCCACCATTCCCAGGAAATCCTCCACATGGTCCTCACCCTGGGCCATGGGCGGCAGATAACACGGGACCCCTATGCAGTTTCCTGCCTTGTCCAGGAACTTGTCTATTTCCTCCAGCTGCAGTCCGAGGGGCGTCACGACCCTGTTTTTGTAAAGCGAGCCCCAGCAGAAAAGCAGCAATTCCTTTGAGCGGGCAAAAGCGGAAAGGTATGCCTGTTCAAGATAGATATCGATCGGCGAGCAGCCATACGGATCGAACCATGCCCCTCCGTTGCGCCCGGGTGCATAATTCTCCATAAGGCGGGGCAGTGAGTAGCTCAGATAACGGGGCAGGTGTTGATCGGAATATGGAGTATTCCTGGTCTCTGTCCCGGTATATATGTAATCGAAGATCTTCCTCTGCCTGTCCGGATCGTAGCCAGACTCCTGGTACGCTTCGGCCCAGTTCGGATATTTGATTATGACCTTGCAGTTCGGGTTTACGGCCTTGGCTGTTTTTACGATGATGTTTTCGCTCACGTCCGCCAGCAGCTCGGTCCGGAAATCTTCCCAGCTCCTGTTGCCTTTAGCTTCACGGCACTCATGGCATGTGCACATCGTGAAAAACCAGTCGTCTATGATGAACTCGTCGAAATATCCCGCTATGTACTTTACTTTCTCAGCCAGGTGCTCTCGCATGACCTTATTTACATAGCAATATGTGCCAGACATCCGATACTTCTCCGCATCACCGGGGCTCAGATCATTCGTAGTCGTGGTAAGGGCACCCGACACCTCAACACCCCGTTGCCTGAACACCCGGATAAGCATCTCAAGCTGCTCCGGAGGTATGGTCAAACCGTCGCGGTACGGTTCGATATATACCTTATCGCATCCGCAATACTTTTCAAACCAGTCGAGCTGGCGATTGACCGCTTTCTCCGACAGCCTGACCATGTTTTGGGCGGTGCAAAACAGCGCTATTTTGAAATTCCTGTAGCTGCTCATATTTATCCTCCCTTCAAAATTTCCTGGCTAGCCTGACAACATATACATCTGTCAACGAGCCCTGGGATATTCGTTGCACAACAAACGGAAAGGCTCCTCGTCCTCCTCGATCGTGGGGAAACGGCCCATGGCTTCATAGAATCTGTTATCGGTATTGTCGTCATTGCACTGGCTGACTTCTCCGATAAGCACCGGACCATGCCCCTCTTTTGCCCAAAATGCGTGATACATGCGGGGGACAAGAGTCACACTCTCACCCGGTTTCAACTCCAGCTCGGTTCCGGCGGGTACGGTACGAACTACACCGTCACACACTACCGTCACGTCAGTGTCGGCAAGTCCGTCATTTTCGTCGGCGTTATACAGCTTCATCACAAGGATGCCGCCCCCGCGGTTGATGATATCCTCCATCTTATACCAGTGGAAATGCATAGGGCACACCTGGTTTTCCCTGCTTATCAGCAGTTTTTCGGCATATGGCTTTTTGTACTTGGGATCTTTTTGGTTGCCGTTTCTTATGGTCACAAGTACAAGACCCACTTCGTCGAACTTTCCGAGTCCATAATCGGTGACGTCCCATCCCAGCATGTTGTCGCGTATTTCATCGCATTCGGGTCCCTTCTCCTTCCAGTCCTCCGGGGTCCAGTGGGCAAACGGAGGCAGCGCGAACTTATGCTCTTCGATGAATCTTATGGCATCCATTATGATTTTGTTGACCTCAGAACGTTTCATGATTTCCTCCTCCCCTGATGCACGATATTGGCACTTTGATAATGCTTTGATAAATTATATTGATTATATTATACATCATATAAATGGTTATTTTAAGAAAATAATGGGTCAAATTGAGAGATTTTTTAACTCTTATCAAATCATTATCAAATATTAGATGCAGAGGCTGATACTCCAACAGCAAATCAAGGGACATTTCTCTGCCGGAAGCCGGTTTCGGTCCCGGGCAGAAAACCGTCCCTTGTCTCTAATGTAACCATTCTATCACGTTAACTAGTCTATTCCGTTATATCCATCCCATTAACTAGTATTAGCTGATTACCAGTCTATCTGATTAATAAAGTCCATCCAGCTAACTAATCTATTACGTTAACCAGTCTATCCTGTTAACCAGACTATTCCGTTAACTCGACTTTCACATTAAACAATCTATTCCGTTAATAATTTCACACCGTTATTCCACTCGTTGACCTGCGTCTTGAGCCATTCGGTCCATGCACCCATACCCTCACCCGTCCTGGCTGAAACAGGGAAAATCTCAAGTTTGGGATTGCGCATGAGGGCATACTCCCTGACCTTTTCAAGATCGAAATCAAAATATGGCATGACGTCGATCTTGCTGATTATCAACACATTACAAACTGTGAATATATGGGGATATTTGAGGGGCTTGTCGTGTCCCTCCGGGACCGAGAGGATCATTGCATTCCTGACTGCGCCGGTGTCAAAGTCTGCCGGGCAAATAAGGTTGCCTATATTCTCAAGGATGACCAGATCCAGATCGGACGCACCGATCTCCTTCAGCCCCTGTTCAGTCATACCTGCATCAAGGTGGCACATGCCTCCCGTGTGGAGCTGGATCGACCGGACACCCGTCTTGGCTATTTTTTCGGCGTCCACCGATGAGTCGATGTCAGCTTCCATCACACCGATGTCAAACTCGTTTTTGAGCGCTTCTATGGTCCGCATGAGCAGGGTCGTCTTGCCGCTTCCGGGTGAGGACATGAGGTTCAGCAGGAACGTTTTGTCGCGCTTGAGTCCTTCACGAATGCGGTCGGCTTCCCTGTCATTATCGGCAAAGACACTTTCCCTGATTTCTATGATCCTGACTTTATCCAAACGACTATCCTCCGTCTAGCATGCTTGTATCTCTTTGAGGTTCATTTCATTCCCCTGAACAAGATAGGTCAGGTCGCTGCCGCAATTGGGACATATGCGGCCATATCTGACGGTTTCGTATGTTTGACTGCAGCTTTCGCATAGGGTGACCGCCGGGATCGTTTCGATCACCAGCTCTGCCCCTTTAAGCAGTTCCGACTTCCTGACCGCCCAGTTCCAGCAATCAATCAGCTCCCTGGGGATGGCGCCTGACACTTCGCCAAGCTCGAGGGTCACTTTCGAAACCGCAGACAGCCCGTTTTCCTCCCCTACCCTTTCAACTGTCTTTATGATGTGGAATACGATGCCTAACTCATGCATTCTTTTGGCCTTTCTTTTTGCCGAACCGTATTTTCAGTTCACGTTTGATCATGTACGGTAGTATCGCTTTCATCTTGTCTTCTGTACGAACCATCCTACTGCATTCCGGAAGTTCACGATGCAGATGGATGGCGTCGAACACGCACTTTGTCGTACAGATGCCGCATCCGATGCACTTGTTCGGATCGACCACCGACGCTCCGCAGTCAAGGCAGCGGGCGGTTTCTTTTTTCACCTGCTCCTCGTTGAATGCGATGCGATTGTCACGGAAAGTCTTTGCCAACGCTTCATTATATCCCACACGCTGGCGTGGCGTATTATCGAAGGTCGACTCATCGATAAGGATATTCAGTTTATCCAGTTCGATATACTCTCTGCGGTTGCGGCCTATCGTCAGACTTGAGTTTGGCTGCACAAACCTGTGCAGGGACACCGCGCCTTCTCTGCCGGCCGCAATAGCGTCTATAACGAATCTCGGTCCGGTATAGGCATCTCCGCCTGCAAATATATCGGGTTCGGATGTCTGGTATGTCACAGGATCGGCTTTGATTGTGCCGTTTGGATCGAACTCCACATTCGTCCCTTCAAACAATTTCTTGAAATCGGGTTTCTGTCCTATAGCGTATAATATGATGTCACATTCTACAGACTCGGTGACGCTATCGTCAAACCTTGGCGCAAAGCGTCCGTTGTCATCAGTAACAGACAGGCACTTCCTGAACGTGATCCCCGATGCTTTGCCATTTTGCGACATGATCTCCTTCGGTCCCCAGCCTGTCCTGATAACTATCCCTTCTCTTTCACATTCGCTGCGTTCTTCTTCGCCACAGGGCATCTCATCATAATTTTCAAGACAGTACATGGTAACGCTATCGGCATTGCAGCGCAAAGCGGAACGTGCCACATCACATGCGACATTTCCGCCGCCTATGACGACTACCTTGCCCTGAAGGGGATACTCACCCTCAAGGTTCAGCTTGCGCAAAAAGTCTATACCTGCTATTACGCCCTCGCTGTCAGCGCCGGATACGTTCAACTCTGCGCCCTTTTGGAGTCCGGTGGCGATATAGAAGCCCTTGTAGCCCTGCCTGCGCAGCTCGGGTATGGTGACATCTTTTCCGACTTCCACACCACATATGAACTCCACGCCCATTGCGCGAAGGACATCTATCTCAGCCTCGACGACATCCTTTTCAAGACGGAAACCCGGTATCCCGTTCATAAGCATCCCGCCCGGCCTGGACTCCTTCTCAAACACTGTCGGCTTATATCCCTTCTCCGCAAGGAAGTACGCACAGCTCATTCCGGCCGGTCCGCCTCCGATAATGGCGATTTTTTCGTCAAAGCCGCCGCCTATCTTGGGAATGACAGGTTCGGGTATATACCTCGTACTTGCGTCAAGGTCCTGCTGGGCTATAAACCTCTTGACTTCGTCGATAGCAACAGCTTCATCTACAGTACCGCGGGTGCATGCGTCCTCGCAGCGGCGATTGCAGATGCGGCCGCACACTGCCGGGAAGGGGTTGTCACGCTTGATAAGCTGTAAAGCCTCACGATACCTGCCCTGGGCTGCCAGTTTCAGATAACCCTGTACAGAAACATGTGCGGGGCAGGCCGTCTTGCAGGGTGACGTACCGCTATCATAGCAATTGATCCGATTTTTATCGCGGTAATCTATGCTCCACTTCTCCGGTCCCCACGGAGTATCGTCGGGTAGCTCTGCACGGGGATACTCTATCGGGCCGTTCTTCGTGCAAAGCTTTTGGCCCAGTTTTACCGCGCCCGCGGGACAGTGTTCGACGCATCGGCCGCAGGCGACGCAGTTCCTGCTTTCGACCCTGGCCACATACGCGCTTCTGCTCAGGTTCGGGGTATTGAACAGCTGGGATGTGCGCAAAGCGTTGCAGATATTGACGTTGCAGTTGCAGATAGCAAAAATCTTGTCTTCGCCGTCGATATTGGTTATCTGATGGACGAATCCGTTGTCCTCTGCCTGTTTGAGTATCTGCAGAACTTCATCATATGTTATGTACTCACCGCGTTCTGTCTCGACGATGAAATCGGCCATATCTCCGATGGCGATACACCAACTTTCGGGATCGTCACCGCAGCCCTCTCCCAGTTTGGCACGGCTCAGGCGGCACGAACACATGCTCTTGGCATACTTCCCGTCATATTTTTTCAGCCAGTACGATATATGCTCAATGTCCAGGGACTTGTTTTCAGTTTCGATGGCTTTTTCAACCGGGATGACATGCATGCCTATGCCCGCACCTCCGGGAGGCACCATAGGGGTGACCTTCTCAAGCGGCAGGAAGGTCATCCTCTCAAAAAATGCGGCAACTTCGGGATGTTCATCGATCTGCTCCCTGCGCATGTTGAAAAACTCCGCGCTTCCGGGAACGAATCGAGGCAGTACATACTGCTTTTCCCTCTTCGGGTTCTCCCGGTTATACTCTATCAAGCCTGCATAGGCCATTTCATTCAGGATCTTCTCCAGATATGCTGCGTCCTTGCCGGTCAGCTTTACCAGCTCTGCGAGGGTCTTGGGTTTGCGGACCCCCATTTTTAGAGCAATGTCCGCCATTTCATCGGTGACGATACCAGCAAGACCCCAGTACTCAGGGTCGTTTCCCGTAACTCCTTTCAGCTTGGCCGGCAGGCGGTCGGTGATCATCTTGCCGAGCTTGATGATCTTCTCACGGGGCTGGTCCGTCCTGGGGATCTCAAAGGACAATTTGCTCTCATCCAAAGGCATGCCTGATTTGGTTTGCTTATCCATAATACAAACTCCTTGTATAATTTGATCTATTATTCAGCAATTGTATTGTCATTGCAACAAGATGAATAGTCATAGCTCCAAGATACAGTATTATCACTATGCTTGATTTTCCAGACGATCAAGATAATCAGCAATGCCCGCGGCCAGCAAATCATACGCTCCGTTCCCGTCCCGGGCTTCAATGAATTCAATGAAACGATCCAACCGGTCAACGGCAAAGTCCAAGCCATACATCCCCAGGTATCTGACCCAAAAGGCGATCGACACGTCGTGCATCGTATTCATGAACAGCGTCAGGATGGGCTTTCCGCTCAAAATACAGATCTCCCTGTGCCAGAGGAAAAAGCGTTCCGCCAGTTCCTCCAAACCAACATCGACAGAACATTCGCGTATATCTTCTGTCAATGAGCGTAAGCGTAAAACGTCCTCAGAGGTCCTGCAAAGGCTCAGTGCCCTAAGCGCTGTCCCCTCAATCGCAAGCCGAAGATCCAATATACCCACGATGACCTCACGGCCCAACTCGCTCCCGTTCAGTTGAACGATAGCGTTCAAGGTTTCGATGTTGCCCGTTTTCATATAATCAGCAACATAAATGCCTGATTTCGGCTTTATCTCAACCAGGCCCATTGCGGCCAGATGCTCAAACCCTGACTGGATCACCGTTTTACCAATGCCCATTTTTTCCGCGAACTCACGTTGGGACGGCAGCTTGTCTCCGGGATTCCATCTGCCTGAAAGTATGTCCCTGATCATCGCATTGATGAATTTTTCCCTGTTTGTAACGGTATGCTTTTCAATTCGGTTCATAGATGCTCCTTGATCACCGGCCGGTATTGTCATCGAAAAGGTGCGGTCATCTGGTCCGACCAGTTTCGTTACTACTTTAACAATTCTGCGCGAGTTTGTCAACAATTTATCAATAAAATGATGATGTTACTTGAATGAATAAATTGATTTTTAACGAAATATAATGATGTTTCTTGAACGTAAAACCCATGCAAATTCATAGAGGTGGGTTTGATATATAAGTCCGTGTAAATTCATAGCAGGACATAGTTCATAGAAATACATACATGCCCAAATAACTTAATAAATGTTCATAGATATCCACACAGAGCCATATGACTCAATAGAATTTCATTGATATTCATACATTTCCATATAACTCAAAAAAAGTTCATATAAATCCATACAGATCCGTATAACTCAATAGAAATTCATAGAAAACCACACAGGTTCATATACCTCAATAGAAACTCATAGAAACAACCCCTCGATGTAAACCAGTCACATCGAGGGGCTATATTGCTTATTCCCTGAAATTATTCCTGATAATGTGCCGCCTGTGTGAGGAAAAGCCCCCTGTACAGGTTTTCTGATTTCATCAGGTTTTCATGGGTGTCAAATGCTGCGACTTCTCCGTTTTGCAGCAGCAATATCCTGTCGCAGAACATGGATGAGCTCATCCTGTGGGAGATATAGATCGCGGTCTGGTCTCCCACAAGGGAGTTGAAGTCTTCATATATTTCCGCCTCTGCAAGCGGGTCCAGCGCTGCGGTCGGCTCGTCGAGGATGATCAATGATGCCTCCTTGTACAAAGCCCTTGCAATGGCCAGCTTCTGCTTCTCTCCTCCCGACATATCCACGGCATCATCGTAAATGGTTTTGTCCAGCCGCGAATGTATACCGTTCGGCAGCTTCTCTATGCGCTCGGTCATATCGATGTCGCCGAGTATTTTTTTGATTTTATCTGTATCCGCTGCCGCATCGCAGGTATTGATGTTTTCTTCGATCGTAAAGGGAAACAGCTGATAATCCTGGAACACTGTAGAGATTTGACGCAGGTAGTCGCTGAGCCTATATTTCCTGATGTCGATCCCGTTTACAAGGATCTCGCCTTCGGTCGGCTCGAACAGCCTGCATATGAGCTTGACGATCGTGGACTTGCCCGCGTTGTTCAGTCCGACTATGGAAATCCTCTCACCCTTGTTGATCTTGAAAGAGACGTTTTTCAGGACCATGGGTTCGGATGACGGGTATTTGAAGCTGACATTCCGGAACTCTATCGTCTCGATCTCACCGAGTGTCTCGCCTTCAGCCGACAGCTGCGCGCTGTCCGGAACTTCGATGAATTCGGCAAATGCCGTCAGATGCCCAAGGTGCTGCATGATGTTGAGCACTGACATGAACGCAGACCTGAAAGAACGTATCAGTTCTTCACTTGCGTTGATATAAACCGTAAAATCGCCGATACCTATTTTTGTACCGAATCTGTCCGTCAATACCCTCAATGCTGCATATGCGTATGTAATGAGACTTATGGCACTGATTATCGCCATCTGATATGCATTGGAGTTGCCGCTCTTACGCTGGAGCTCACCCAGCCACTTTGATACTTCCAGGTTCTTTTCCGCCAGCCTGGATATCAGTATTTTATCCAGCCTGTATAGCCGAATGTCCTTTTGGGGACCTATGTTGAAAGCGTTTGAGAAATAGTAGCCGTATTGCCTGTTGATGGGGATCAGCTGCGCAAGCACTTTCTGCTCCTCCGACAGGTAATTCTTCTGTACGATAACTGTCAGAAAAGCTATGCCCAAAGATACCAGCATATACACCGGGCTGAAACTGAACATTATCCCTACTACGGTACCCAACGTCATGATCGCCGATGCAAATGTGATTGTGTTTAAGAGAAGCGAGTCAATGGCACCGAAGTTGTTTACCGCAAATATCGCCCTTTCCTTTATGTCAAGGTACTTCGGGTCCTCAAGGTACTTGTAGTCGACCGACATGACCTTTTCCGAGAAGGCAAGCTCCACCAGATGGCGCAGGACCTCCCTGGACGTGTCCTGTTTTTTCTTTATGTAGTTTGCGAGGACTTGAAGTGCCAGTTTAGCTCCAGCAATGGCAAGGATCACGGTCAGGAACCACCTGGCCTCTCTTCTCTGAGTTATCCCGTCAATAAGCAGCTTCGGAATATATATGTTCACTACCGATGTTGCCGTTATGACCAGCGAGTTGAACAGGAGAAGGAAAACATAGCTTGGACGGATCCTTACGATAAGCCTGACAAAATGTTTCAATACTACGCTTTTTTTCATACTGCCACACCGTTCCCTTCCCTGTAATATTTCGCCTGGGTCTCGAACATCTCCCTGTAAAGGCCGCCCTCGGCCATCAGTTCCTCATGGGTGCCGGACTGGGCTATATTACCCCCGTCCAGGAGCACTATCCTGTCGCAAAACCTTGTGCTTGCGATCCTGTGTGAAATGAAGATCGAAGTCTTGCCCTGCATGATTTCGTTCATTTCCCTGTATATCTTCTCTTCAGCTAGCGCGTCAAGGGATGCTGTCGGTTCGTCCATGATCATCATCTGCGTGCCGGGTTTATATAATGCCCTTGCTATCATGAGCTTCTGGTTCTCGCCGCCCGAAAATACGACGCCATTCTCATCGAGTACTTTCAGAACAGTCGTATCCATCCCTCTTGGCAGGCTTTCCACCTTATCCCACAGCCCGACCTGTCTCAGGCAATCCTCGACGCGCTCCCTGTCAACGATTTCGGAGGCGGCAACATTTTCGGCTACGCTGAAAGCCAGGGGCTGCACGTCCTGGGATACCATTGCGATCAGGTTTTGAAGGTCGCTCAGCTTCATATCCAGATAGTCGGTGCCATTTATGAGTATGCGGCCTTCGGTCGGACGATAGAGACCGCATAAGAGCTTGACAAGTGTAGTCTTACCGCTGCCGTTTACTCCGACAAGCGCCAGTTTCTCCGAAGGTTCGATCGTCAGGTTCAGATTCCGCAGCACATACCGGTCGGTGCCGGGATATTTGAAGGATACATTTTCAAACTCGATCCGGACGGGCGCGTCTGCACTGAATGGCTTGTCGGAATTCTCCGTAATGAGGTTGGTATCGAGAAACTCGTACATGTCTTCCACATATAGTATCTGATCCCTGACAAATCCGATGTCCGTGGCAGCTTCGCGAAGCTTGGCATTGAACAGCGATACGGCAACCAGGTACATCGAGAAATCAGCGATGGTAAGTCTCCCGTTAATGATTCCGTATACCAACAGACCGTACATTATCAGCTCTGCAAACACCGAGGCCAAAGCCGAATAGAGGCTCAGTGAAAACTCCTTGTTAACTATCCTGGTCACTACGTCCTTATAAAACGCGATCTCCCTGCGGAACAGATCCGATATACGGCCTCTCAGGTCGAAAAGGCGAATATCCTTGCCGTACGAGAAGTCGGAACTGGTCTCATAGAGTCTGGAGACACGCCTGTACGCCTGGCTGATGTCGGCCCTCATATCATGCCTGAACACGGAGACCTTCTGCAGCACAAACACGCTCACAGCAACGGACAGTACCAGCACCAGGACAATCAGCGGGTTGAAAAGGGATATCACCACGGCGAGCAGTATTATGGAGACGACCTTTCCGCTAAGATCGAAAAACCTGTGCCAGATCCCCTCAATGCCGTTGTTGTTGTTTGATACAGCCTCGAAGGAAGACTGCCTCTCATTGAAAAAGCTTGCATTCTCGTAGTTGGCGTAGTCCATCGTCAGAAGCTTGTTGAACATCTCGCGTACGATTTCCATCCTCAAGTAGGCAAATCTGGACCAGCTCAAGGTGTTGGCCTTTATTGAGATTATCCTTAATAATGCCGACAAGCCAATATATGCGGCAATCGTGATCAATACTTTGCCGATAACTGCCTGGGCACCGGTCATCTGCCCTATTATGATCTGAAGCGCAAACACTGACAGCAACGGTTCGATACCCGTCGTCAGGGCATTAGTCGCCGCATATGCAAAGATGGCGGGATCATGTGCCCTGATATGGCCTATCATCCTCCGTACAGTTCCAAATCTGACTTCCTTTCGGGATGTCTTCGTTGTATCACCGTTATTTGCTCTCATCACAATCTACCTCTTCCTTTTCGTTGGAGTATGAACTGCAGAAAACATACAAGTCTATCTCCGTCCTATTTGTCCGGCCCGCCAGCCTTTCCGCCGGCATCGTCATTTTCACGTTCCCTGCTCATCCCGGCTATCTTCAGCAGGATCGACGCTATTTTTTCAAATTCTTCGGCATTGATCGTATAGTATATTTTCCTTCCCGAAATTTTGAACTTGAGCAGTTTGGCATCTATCATCTGCTTCAAATGATGGGATGTCGTGGCACCCGACACACCTAATGCATCCGAAATCTCCCTCAGGAACATGGGTCTTTGCGCAAGCATGCGGATGATCTTCATCTTGTTGGAATCGGCAAAGGCTTTGGCCCAGTTCAGCGGCCGCTCTTCCATCTCATTTGCCTCCTGCTTGAGCCTGGCCAGCAGCTCGAAATCTATGCCCATGATGGTGTAAAGCTTATTCTTTTCGTAAAGCGGACTGTATAGATGCAGCGAGTTTAAATGGGCAATGCTCACCTGGAAATCCAAATCTGATGCTTCGATATAATCAAACTGGTTTATATGTCTCTTGAGTGCGGACTCAGCCTCCTTTCCGTCACCCGCAGCATACATCGAAACCGCGTTGTTATACTTCTCCTCAATTATGCCGAAATTCTGTACAAGCACTTCCTCGACCTTGCACAGCATCTCCTTTATACGATCAAAAGACTGGTCGGTCATCTGGAACAGGGTCAGCAGCTTCATTTTGTCCGTATCGCTTGAGCTGGTCTTTGAAAGCAAGCTCAGCATGTTTGAAATATTTGCCTCTGAATCGAACTGTATCTTTTCCTCGTCTTCTTCAAGTTCTACCCTTTCTAGAAGGGCGTGGTAGTACAGGGCTTTCTTGAAATCTTCGGCATATAGTCTGCTCGAACTGTCTATATTGAAAGAAACCAGAGGCAGACAGCCATAACAGAAACTTTCATTGTAAGGTTCCAGGTCGGGGTACTGTCGCAGGATCTCCCGTGTCTGATCGAAGACGGTCCTCAAATAAGTGACGGTGGTCCCCAGTTTCTCGCCGAGTTCTTCCCTTGTCATATTGTAGACCGCAGGGTTGGTCACGAAGTCCATCGGATAACCTTCCTTTTCTCCGAACCCATGGGCAATGAGGGTCAAAGTCTCTAAAAGCCAGTTAGGCTGCTTTCTCACAACGCTTTTCATGTATAGACCTCCTTGTACAATTAATATTGTATTAAATCAGTGACCAAAGCCACTGTTTGACCCATCAATTTTTATAGTTAACATAACATTTTAAGCTTCATACTTTTCCAAACATCAAGCACATCATCCGGCTTCACATCTTAGCCATTATGCCAGCATCTGTTGGCCTGAACTTTGACAATCATGTATAATATTTTCCGGACTTGGAAGGTGTGTGTTTCACCTCCTGGGACGGACCTTAGCGGGCCGATTACCCGTAAAAAAGAGTATTTATCCATTCCGGTAAGTCTACATGATTTGGCTGGTTGAGGCCAGCTTAAAGCTGGTTCCTCGTGTCA
>ENA-OWOZ01000917-OWOZ01000917.1-bioreactor-metagenome-genome-assembly--contig:-NODE-917-length-31597-cov-8.292132_pt1 | contig 31597 bp, 54 predicted proteins | sample MGYA00238140_ERZ651804 | MGnify/ENA primary metagenome ERZ651804 (study PRJEB26910, sample SAMN07631232) | bioreactor metagenome | isolation source: Switchgrass digestor | place: USA: Dartmouth... | reverse complement strand
TTATGGGAAAGGAGGATAGATGTGGCTGTTTCCTCACATGACTAAAGTCACGTGTCTCCACAGCCACAATTTTATGAAGTAAAAATTAATTAAATGGTACTTTAAAAGATTATTAAAAGGTGGTATAATTTAAAATAGAACATATGTTCTGTTATAATTATAAAATATTAGTAGTCATGAGTGTTAGACGGTGTCTCCATGACTACTAATAACACCACAAATTTCAGGAATAGTATGGTGTAAAGTAATTATAACATATCTATTCCCTTAATTCAAATTTATTTAATTAAAAAATTGAAAGGGGTTTTAATATGTTAAACATTACTGATGTGAAAAATTGGTTGACAAAAAATGAAGATGAGTTTGAGATTGTTAAGTACAAGATTACTGAAAAATTGCAACATACAGATAGACAATATTATGTACATAATTTAGAGCTAGAGATTGAAGATGAAATGATAATGTTTACTGACTTAGAAGGGATTATATGGGAGCTAAAAAGTTTATTAATGGGATTTTATAATGATGATATAACGGAAATTGAATTAGAAAATGATTATTTTATAATTTATTTAGGGACAGGTTATATTCAAGTAAGAGTTGTTTAGGTACTAAGCAGCCTAAAAATGGCTGCTTAGTAAATAATAAATAAATAGAATATATAACTATTGACAAATAATTATAAACATGGTATAATCAAGAAAAAAAAGAAAGGATAGTGTTATGAGTAAAGTAGTTAAAGAAAAGAAGCCAAAGGTACATATTGATATGGAAACCGTAGATATATTGAAAGGTTCTCTTGTTAGAAAAGTGAATATGATAATTGAAGAATATTATAAAAATTGGGGACGAACAGAAATAAATGACATTGTATATGATGAAACAAACAAGGAAAAAGAAAATAATAAATAGAATATATTACTATAAAAAGCTAATTTTATTAATGTAAAGATTATGTAAGATATAGTAAAGATATTTTTATAGGTAAATAATATGATGAAGGAGGTAAAATGAGCAGCAAGAAAGAAGGGGTAATTGAAAAGGTAATTGTTGGCATAGCAATTTCTATAGGTAGTGCGACAATTACAGAATTGGTTAAGTTAATTAAAAGTAGCAAAATGTCAATTATTGACATAAGTGAATGGGATAGTTCTTATAACAATATAAATAAAATATTATACAAGTTAAATCCAGAAAAATTCAATAAGCATAGAGTTCCTACAACAAGTAACGATCATTATGAATTATGTTGTAATACATCATATTTTATAAAATTATCAGATAAGAATCATATAAAGGTTGAAACATATAAAAATACTAATGAAACAAAATATTATCCTGAACAGAGATTGAAGATCTCTTTCTTTGGTAAAAAGAAATATGAATATAGGGAGAAGTTTTTAAAAGATGCTATAAAACTTACAGACGAAAAGCATATTAGGGTCAAATATCTTAATGATTATGAAGTTTCATGTGATGTAATACCACATAGTTTTGACAAAATTGTATTAGATAAAGATGTAAAATTGAGGATAGTTAATGGATTATATAATTGGAGCAAAAGTAAAAAATGGTATGATGATCATGAATTGGTACATAAAATTGGGGTATTATTGTATGGTAAGCCAGGTACGGGTAAGTCCACTATAGCAAAAGCAATTAGTAATATGTTCAATAATGCACCGATATTGACAATCGATCCTAATAATATTATGAATTCGGTTAGTAAAATATTAAAAATGCGAAAGAGATATGAAGGAACATTAATAGTGTTAATAGAAGATTTTGATATGTATTTCAAAAGCAGAGAAGAATTGGCAGGAATTGAATTAAATTATGAACAGAAACAAAAGAAAGATGACAATCAAAATGCAATATTTCAATTATTAGATGGCATATATTCAACTGATAATACAATTTATATAGCAACAACCAATTATAAAGAAAGAATAGATACAGCTTTAATTAGACATGGAAGATTTGATATACAAGAAGAATTGAATTATTTTGATTACGATAAAGCATTAGAATGTATTAAATTACTTGGATATGGGAAGAAAGAATTGGATAGTTTTAATTTAAAATATCCAGTACAGCCAGCTTATTTACAAAGTAAAGTAATGGAATATAGAGCCAGTAAGTTAATAAATAAAAGATAAAAAACTTCATTTATTTAGAAAGGAGAAATAATGATCGTAAAATGTAAATGTCAACATTGTGGAAAAGATATTTTTATAGATGTACCTAATAATAATTATATTTTAAATAATTCATGTAATGATTGTATTCTTGAAAATAGTGCGGCTAGAGACGGGATTAATAAATCTATTTATACTAAAATAAATTTAAACGATGATTTTTTACGTGATTGGGCAGAGTTTATGTTTAATGAGTATGACTTAAAAGTAATATCATACATTCATGTAAAAAATGAGAAATATGGAACTTATTTATATTTAGAAGATGGAAATATTATTGGAATGAATTTTGAAGAAGGATATCCATGTGATATATGTAGTTATGATTTATTGGATGATAATAAAAATAAAATTAAAACCTTAGGTAAAATAACAGTATAAAATAATGAAAGCGAAATTTGATATTATAGAAAGAGAGGATGAACTGAAGTATGGGGATGTACACTCAAATTAGAGGTTGGTTAAATGTAGATAGCATAGGTGAATATGGTGGAAAAAATTATGAACAAATAAAAAATAAAGTAAAATTGGCACAAGAAGAATTTAAAGAAGATGAATCTATTACAGTAGATAGAAAATGGGTTTGTAAAGATACATGGGTACATATGGGTGGTAATGGTAGTGTTTATATATTTGTCGGAACTGAAATGAAAAACTATGATAATCCTGCTGGTGAGTGGATTAAATATCTTATTAAATATTTTCCAAATGCAGAAGGTAGAATAGATTTTCAATATGAAGAAGATGAAAACTATTGTAAGTATTGGCTTATATATAAAGGGAAAATAATTAAAGAAGATTGGACAGATAAATGGTGTTATGGATATGGTAATATGTATAATAAACAATAAAATATAGTATTTATTTTAAAAGAAAGGAGCATGTAAATAATACAAATTCAAACGGAAACTAGGGTTGAAATGGCTTGTATTGAGAAAGCTATAAAAGATTTTTGTAGTAGATGCAATCATGAAATCAAATGTAGCGAATGCAATTATAATAATATTACTTATGAATTGGTAGATTTGCGTTATAGTAAACCATTAAAAAAAAATGGAATTTTAATTTATAAAACTAATATTTGACAAAGAAAGGAGTAAAATGAAAAATAATTATATTTTTGTTGTAATAGATGATTATTGGGATGCTTTTAGTATTGAATTAGTTACAACTGATTTTAAAAACGCTTTCGATCAAGCTTATGAACATAATGGTAGTATAGAAGTATGGATTGATGGAAAAAATGAAGCTATTATTTCTGTCGATGTCAATGAAGATTGTGATGAGATATATTCGTCATTTATAAAAGCAAAAGATACAATATACAATGACTTAGTTGAGATTGCATTACCAATTATAGAAAATCAAAGAAATATTTACTTGGAAAAGAAACATAAAGAAGAAGAACTTAAAGCTGAAAAAATAAGAGAAAGAGAATTAAAAGAATTAGCTAGATTAAAGGCTAAATATGAAAATATTGAATGAGGTAGAATATTGGGATTATAAAAGATAAGTAAAAGGAGATGTTATGGAAGTAAAATTAAATAAAAATGGAGTAAATGCGAATATAAAGGCACATATATTAAACGATAAAGAAATGAGGAAAATAGGATTTACGGATTACAACAACAATACATGGTATTTTTGTAGAATATTTAACGACTTTAAACCAAAAAGGTCATATTCAAATCAGATTAGTTTTAACGTTTCGATTAATAAAAAAGATCCAGAAGATTTAAGAATTGATATATTAGATGAAAATTTTTGCCAACCATATGATTATCAAGCTATATTAGAAAGAAATTCGACATTTAAACCAGCCTTACAAGTAAAAGAATTTGTTGAAACATGGATGAAATATTTACAGGATAATGGTGTATTAAGTGGTCATGAGTATGGAGAATATATATGAATTGGAAAAGGAGTGAAAATTAATGTATTGTCCTAAATGCGGTGATGAAATGATATATACTTATTGGTTTAATCTTTATGGTGGTGGAGATTACATATGTAAAAATTGCGAACAAAAAGTAACAGTAATGTTTGAAGATTTAACTGATGAAGAAAAAGATAAATATGGTATTAATAAAGAATAGATAAATTTAATTTTACATTAAAAATGAGCGTAAAGTAGTGGAGTGTCATTATTATGGAGAAGAACTAAATTATAATTTTTATAAAGAAAGGAGAAAAGGTATATGACACAGGAAGAATTTAATGAATATAAAGATAAAATTGAGATGTATGAAATGTGTGTAATAAATTAAAGAAACTTATTAGTGATATGAACTACATAAGAAATGGAATTATTTCCATTACGACATCTTATCAGCATGAAATAACATTTTATCTAAATAAAGAATTTGAAGAAAAGATAGTTAGTGCAATATTACAAGTATATGAAAATGAAATTGACAAGACTGAAAAGGCTATGAAATCAATATAAAATTAATATTTTATAAAAAGTACAAACGAAATATGTAACAATGACTTGACAATAAATTTTAAATATGGTATAATAATCTTGACAACAGGGATATGACAGAATTATATGCATAAATTTGAAACGGAAGTGGGGTGACGATTATAGTAACTGAGGAATATAAGAAAGGAGCTTGCCAGTGTAGAAATAAAAATTGTAGAAAAGTATTTCACAGTAGTGAAATTGATCATACATATGTAGAAGTATCAGGGCGGCAAGTTTATACAGCAGCATGTCCATATTGCGGTAGTACAAGCTTTGGGTTAGTTAATTATCCAATGGACGAAGAATATTTGACGTATAAAGATGAAAGGTTTTATGGAATAAGTAATAAAAGAAAAAAGTACATAGAAGCGTATGAAAATGGATTGAATGAAATTATTGATGAATTGTTTGTATAGATACGAAATATGTAACAATAATGAAAAAGACGTTTTACTTGGTAGTAATGGCTGCCAGACAGAAAGATAGAAAGGAGAAAATATGATATTAAAAATTTATTTAGTGGTAAGTGTTTTAACATTTATAGTTTTTCTTTTGACAAATTTAAGTTTAAAAAATACTATTGAACATAAAACAAAAAAAATATTAGAGAAATCCAATAAAGATATAGCAGGAACTATTAATGCTTATTTAAAGCTGTTTATTATATGTTTTACTCCTTTAGTTAATTTATTTTTCTTGTTCATTGTTTTGTTCTGTGGAAACGAGATAAAAAAAAGAGTAGACAAAATAACTGATGATATTATAGAAAAAAAAGTAAATGAAAGTGATATTTTATTAAGAAAGGAGAATAGATAATATGGAAGAGCAATATTACGAGCATTATGAAGAAGATAAAATTAAAGATTTATTAATGTATCGAAAGGTTATTAAAGTAGAAAACAATACTTTGTTCTTAGACAATGGAGTTAAATTAGAAATATATCCAAACGTAGGATGTGGCGGTTGTTTTTCGGGGTGGTATGATATTACTGAATTAAATGAATGTGACAATGTAATCACAAATGTTGAGTTTGTGTGCGAAAATATTGATGATCCAAATTCAAACGATGATACATCATATAAAATTTTTGTGTATGCTGAAGATAAGAAAATTAAATTATTGCAAGTAGATGGTAGTGATGGAAACGGTTATTATGGTACAGGGTATTCAATTTGTGTAAGGAAAAAGTGATGAAATCTGTTATTTATTAAAGAGGTGTATATATGGCAGTAGTAGAAGCAAAGTTTCCTAATCATAAAATCATATCTGATACGGAGGAAAGAGAGGTAGTATGGGGATTAAATGGGCTGATGTTCATATAGGGACATCACCACTCACAGGCAATATATATATTGGAAAAACCAAGAAAGACAGCAATCTCACGGTATGGACAGATAAAAGCAAAGATAAGACAAATGAATGCGTTATGGCCGTCATGGAACATATGTTAATCAAGGCAGAAGAAGAGAACAAGTCAAAGTTCTGTTATGAAATACCAGGAGTTGTTAGATTAACATTGGAAAATTTAAAGAAAGGTGGAGAACAATCAAATGAAGTACAGAAAGAGGCCAGTAGTAGTTGAAGCCATACGATGGAATGTGCCAGATGAAAGTGGCAAAGTATTATTAGCCCGTGACTGTAAGGATCATCCTGCGGTAAGACCTGCATCATATATGGAAGTATCTACCTTAGAGGACACAAATGGATGTTCAAAACAGCCGCCATATTGGGGCTGGGAAGTATTGGGTATTATAGATACTTTAGAAGGTAAACATTTAGTCTGCCCTGGTGATTACATTATTAAGGGCATAAAAGGCGAGTTTTATCCTTGCAAGCCAGATATATTTGAAATGACTTATGAACCAGTAAAAAATGAGATTGAAGAAGATGATGAATTCACAGAAAAAGATAAAAATATCGGGTAAACAACTTTGATGGTGGTTTACAAAAATAAACATTTAAAAATATATAGTATTCCAAACAACTTTTATGGTGGTTATAAGGGAGTGAGAGGATGCGAGAAATTAAGTTTAGAGCATGGGATAACTTTTTTAAACAAATGTATTACTTTGATTTTGAAAACAATATAGAAGTTAGGTCAGGTCATCTTTGGATAACACATGAAGAAGGTGCAGTTAGCAGTAAAAGCCCAAGTGTAAAGATTATGCAATACACTGGATTAAAAGATAGGAACGGTACGGAACTATATGAAAAAGATATTATATTGTTTGATTCAAAAAGGTTGTTTGTAATTGTATTTAATAAATACGGTCAATTTTGCGTAAAATCTCCAGAAGATTTACAAGATGAAATTTATGCAGGTTATTGTATACCTGATTCAAAGAAAATTGAACGTATAGGTAATATCTATGAAAATCCAGAACTATTAAGCAAAGTTGAATGATAACTATTAAAAATTACTTGAAATTGCTAAAAATCGTTTTCTATCATCTGCACGATTCAAAAGTGCATTTTGAAGAAAAACCCAAGATTGGTGAGTTAGGTTTTTCCTAACCACCACATTACATAGCAAAAAAGGAGATGATTGAAATTAATGAACAAACCACTACGAAAGTGAAATACCCAAAAAAACGACGCTTTAAAACGCTTTTTTAGGCATGTTTGCAAAATTAAAGGTAGTCTAGGTAGGCTCAAGAAACATCGTGCGTTGTAGGGCTTTTTACGAGGTCGCCCAAAACCGCAGAAAATAGCCAAAGACAGACCTTGCAGGCAGGTCAAAATCCTGCAAAAAACCCAAAAATCAAGGGGGTTTATCAGCAGGAAATTTAATTCATAGGCCGGTCAAAAATGACCGAGGTTTATCAGGACCCAAAAAGATTCATAGGGGTTTATCAGAGAAAAATTTAATTCATAGGGAGGGTTTAATCGTGAAATATAATCAATTTGCAATTAAAAATCAAGAAGGTTTATATATTCAATATCCAACGGCTTATAATTACCAACCAAAATTTACAAATAGTCTTTACGATGTTTATTTATGGAATTTGAAGGAAGATGCTAAAAAATTGTCGGAATATTTGATGGAGCATGAAGGATATAAAAATTTAAGAGTAGTGGAGGTGTAAATGATGGATAATTACCAAGCAATAGGTTATATGCTTCTAGCTTGTAAAAAAGCTAAATTAGATAAGGAAACTGTAGAAGAATTATATTCAAATATGTGGTATATGTTCGACATGAAGACTGAGGAAGAGGCAGAGGAACAAGGTATTAAGTGGTATAGAAATTTATAATTTTTATAGGAGGGATTTTTTAAATGTCAAAAAAACTACCTAAGTTTATAAGTCAAAATGACTTCATTAAAATGATAAATCAAATAAACAGAAATTGTGCCACAGGATGTAGAAATTATGCTATTCTTATAGTAATGTATGGAGCTGGTCTAAGAAATTCGGAAGTGTGCAATCTTACACCGGCCGATGTGAATTTTGATTCTGGGCTTATATACGTCCAAGAGGGGAAATATGGCAAGGATAGGTACGTACCAATGACAGATGATGTAATGCAGGCTTTGCAGGATTGGGCCAAGATTAGACCAGAATCAGATTACTTTTTCTGTACACTTAAAGGAGGTCAACTTGATACCAGATATATTCGAGAAATGTGCTACAGAATTTCAAGAAAAGCTGGGGTTTATATTCAAGATGGGAAGAAAAGAAAGCCCGTCAATCCTCATGCTCTTAGGCACAGCTTTGCAACAGAAATTCTCAAGAGCGGGGATTTCAATATCAGAGAACTGCAGGAATTGATGGGCCACAGTGATATTTCTACAACGCAAATATACACTCATGTAGTGATGGATGATATTGTAGAAAAATTCAAGGGTAGAAGAAGCATTGTAAAATAGTAGGGGTTTATCAGTACATTATTTAATTCTTAGGGTTTATTCCCCCTTTTTCTGTTTTTTTGTTATAATTAACGTAAGGTTGTCCAATTAGAGGGGTTTATTAAAGAAAAATATAATTCATAGGAGGGTATTGAAATGACTATTTATAAGGAACTTTATCTTGATGTAGATACAATGATTTTTTTAATTTTTCACGAGCAAAATGTTATTGCAATTGGAAATGTTGATGATATAATAAGTGCAATTGAAGAAGAGGTTAACAAGTATATGAAAGAAAACAATTTGAAAATGATTAATATAATAACTGCTAAGGATTTTGATGTTTTTAATTACGAAATAGGATGATTTTTATGGAAATAAATTCATTACAATTTATAGTAAATTATAAGGATATAATATAATCGGAGGTAATAAGAATAAAAAGGGGTTAGATATAAAGTCAACTACCCCACCCTATAGAGGGTGGAGTTTGTAAAAGCTCAAGTTGACTACCCTAAGTCCTTGAAGGACTACGTTATATAGGTCATAACACCTACGGGCATTTCTCCTAACTCGTAGCTCTGTTGCTTAACTTTAAACAATCCTGTGAGGTAGGGATAGTGAGTTAAGTGTAAAAAGCCTATATAACATTGGGGAAGGAGACATTACTCCAAAAGGAGGTATACTTTATGTTAGTATACGTTTTAAATAAGCATGGTAAGCCTTTAATGCCTTGTAAACCATCAAAAGCCAGAAAACTTTTAAAGCAAGGCAAAGCAAAAATAACACAAAGAGAACCATTCACAATTCAACTTATTTATGGTAGCAGTGGATACAAACAGCCTATTACATTAGGTATAGATGCAGGAAGTAAATTTATTGGAGTATCTGCTACAACAGAAAAGCAAGAGCTATTTTCAGCAGAAGTAGAATTAAGAAACGATATAGTGCAATTATTATCAGAACGTAGGCAGTATCGTAGAAGTAGGAGATATAGAAAAACAAGATATAGAAAGCCACGATTTTCAAATAGAGTACGAAGTAAAAATAAATGTTGGTTAGCACCTTCTATTGAAAACAAAATACAAACACATTTGAAAATAGTAGAAAAAGTTCATAAGATATTGCCTATAACTAAAATAATTACAGAAGTAGCTTCCTTTGATATACAAAAGATTAAAAATCCTAATATAGAAGGCGTAGAATATCAACAAGGTGAACAGTTAGGATTTTGGAATGTAAGAGAATATGTTCTTTGGAGAGATAATCATACTTGTCAAATTTGTAAAGGTAAGAGCAAAGACAACAGGTTAAATGTTCATCATATAGAAAGTAGGCAAACAGGTGGAAATGCACCTAACAACCTCATAACTTTATGTGAAACCTGTCACAACAAATATCACAAAGGAGAACTGAATGTTAAATTAAAAAGAGGGCAAAGTTTTAGAGATACTGCATTTATGGGTATTATGAGATGGACGTTCTATAACAGATTAAAAAATATCTATCCAAATGTAGAATTAACTTATGGATATATAACAAAAAACACCAGAATCACTCATAAGTTACCCAAATCACACAGAATAGATGCTCTGTGTATTAGCGGTAATCCAAAAGCAAAACAATTAGATTATTGGTATTATATCAAACAAGTAAGAAAGCATAATAGACAAATACACAAAGCTAAAATATTAAAAGGTGGCATAAGAAAATTAAATCAAGCTCCTTATTTAGTAAAAGGTTTTAGGTTATTTGACAAAGTAAAATACAAAGGGCAAGAATGTTTTATATTTGGTAGAAGAAGTAGTGGATATTTTGATTTACGAAAACTTGACGGAACTGTGATTCACAGGTCAGCAAGTTACAAAGATTTACAACTATTGAGTAAAAGAAAAACATTATTATGGGAAAGGAGGGAAGGCGTTTCCTCCCAAACTTAAAGAAGTTGGGGTCTCCGCGCCTTAATTTAGATGAATATAACAGATTATCAATTGGGAGTTTTGTGGGGTATAGGTTCTTATGAAAAAGACAGAAAACGGTTTGTATTGAGATATAGAGAGAAATATTTTCTTGAACAATTACAAAACATAACATCTACAACAGGTAATATTTATCTTCAAGTAGATGCGGGAAAAGAACAATATGTGTTATATATTTATAATTTTAGTATTGAATATCTTTACGATATGAATTGGACAGAAAGAAATGCTGACAAAAGATATTTACCTCCATTAAATAGTTATAAAGATTTTTTGCGTTCATATATCGAAATCCACTCTGTCCTAGATTATTGCACCAGATATGATAATAGCAAAACAAAGAAAAACAAGTGCAAGGCTTTGAGATTAAGGATATATGGTAATAAGAATATACTTGAGGGAATAAATGTCGTGCTATATAAAGAAGCAAAAGTTCCACCGAAAACAGTACAAGTATTAGATAATGATAAAACAGCCATATTATACTATACATCATTACCTCAAATAGAATCTATTTTCAAGTATATCGAAGGAACTCCTTGTTTTGATAAATATTGGGATAATGTATATGAAAAACTAGCTAATCCCAAAATTTATATATAATATATAATAATAGATTTTATCGTGATGGTATGAGGACAATGACAGTAATTTTAGATAAATAAAGGTGTGTTAAAATGAAACAAGATATAGGAAAAATTTTTGGAAACCTAGAAGTGCTAAGTGAAAAGAAGGAGTTAGTAGGTAAGCATAATAGGACTTTTTATTACTGTAGATGCCTTATTTGTAACAATCATAAATGGATTAGGGCAGACGTTATAAAAGGTGGAAAACAGCAAAGTTGTGGCTGCTTACAGAAAACCACACAGTTTAAAGCAAGGAATTTAGAGGGAATGAAAATAGGAAGGCTTACAGTAATGAACTCTACAGAAAAAAGAGATAAAGATGGGCATGTAGTTTGGGTATGTAAATGCGATTGTGGTAATATAGTTGAATATGATACAGATCTATTATTACACAAGACTGTTTATAGTTGTGGATGCTTAAGAAAGGAACTGGGTAAAGAAAAAGGTAAGAAAATAGGAAAAATGAACATAGAAAATAATGTAGTTTTTGATACGCACCTAAAAAATATAGCTAATAATAAACCCTTAAAAAACAACACAACTGGCTACAGGGGAGTAACATATGATAAAAAAAGAGGAAAATATGTAGCACAAATAGAATTTCAGAAAAAGCACTATTTTCTAGGTAGGTATAAAACTGCAGAAGAAGCAGCAGAAGCTTATAGAATAGCAAAAAATAAGTTACATGGAGATTTTTTGGAGTGGTACAAGAATAATTTTAAATCTAAAGAAATAGAAAGAGTAATTGATGGCGAAAAAATTACCTAAGTTTTATTAGGTTTAAGCTCATTAGGGTATTTAAGATAAAATACTTGCTTATTGATATTTAACAAGAACGTGTAAGCAAAAGATAAGGTAAATAGAGGTGGAAAAATGAGAGCAGCAATTTACACAAGAGTAAGCACTACTGAACAAGCAAGAGAGTGTACAAGTAGTATTAACTAGGTTTGTATATTGCGGTTTTTATTCTTGGCACGGTGAACCAATTAAAGGAGAATTTGAACCAATTATTCCTATTCCGATATATAACAAGGTCCAGCTAATCTTAAAAAATCAGGGAAAATTAACAGGAAGAAAAAGAAATACAAAAGTGATATATCTTAAAAATTAAGGTTTATTAAGGAGGATTTTAATCCATGCAGGTAAATTTATTACCATTTGTTGTGGAGGCATTGGGGAACTGCAAAAAAATATATAAAGATATAGACAGGGTTTATCAGCAAAATAAATATGAATTTTATAAAGCTGCGAAAGCAAGTGAATTGTATAATCATCATATTGTTCGAGAAGGTTCGCTTATTCAAGAAGAATATTGCAAGAAAGTACTAGGTATTATTTTAGGGGCTGGCGAAGACAAAAAGATACATACGGAAATCGAAAATCTTATTAAAAAAGGTTTCAGATATACATGGGTTTATTTAGAAAAGCATCTAAAAATAGACTTACAGGATTTTGCAAGAGCATTTTATAAAAAATTTAAAGGTTATGTTGACGATGCAGGGGTTCCGGTTGATTTTCATTCAACAATGCTATTATTTTTGGCACTAAATGCTCAACGTGAATTGGTCCAAGATGACTTTTATAATGGATATGTAGCGAATCTACAGGCAAGATGGGAACACTATAAAAGTACAAATAAAACCAGAATAGGGATAGAAAAAGCCAACGATACTGATAAAAAAAAAATTAAGCTATTAAAAGAAGCTATATATAAAAAATACGGTCCAATTAAAGATTTCAATAGTATATTAGATGGACAATTTGAAAAAAAATTTTTTGATCTATCAGCCTTTTTATTTGATTATGAAAACTTATCTAGTATTTCAATATTTGATGATATAAAATTCACTGATAAGGACATAGATGAAATTCTATACTTGTATGTAATAGGCAACGAAAAACTAAGGGAGAACCAAGAGCAAGATTTCTACAGCATAATAGGATTGATAGATGATGAAATGATTAAAGATGTCACAAAGTTTTTAATATCTCATATGTACATAAAATACTTGATTAAAGCGTATAAACAAGTAAAGGAGATGTATTTTGAGAACAATAAGGAAACTATGTATGTTGAACTCGAAGGACTTGAAAAATCTTTACACACAACAGAGCAAAAGTTATTTCTAGCAAAGCAAGGTTTATCAGAGTTAGAAAAAACTAATGAGCTTTTAGAAAAAGAAAATATTAGGCTAAAAAAAGAGTTGGAACACGAGAAAAGAAGTAGAGAAGAACTCAATAGTCTTAGGGAATTCCTCTTTAGCTTAGATAAGCAAGAAGAGTTTATTAATGAAGAATTTAATCCAGAAGAATTGAAAGACTTTAAAGCTGTATTAATTGGTGGCCACGAAAAATGGCAGCAGAGAATGAAAGAGTTATTACCGAATTTTGTTTTCATACGTCCAGATAATATGAGTTTTGATACTAGGATTTTAGATGGAATCAAAATTGCATTTGTATATGTGAATTATCTTAATCACGGGCTTTATTATCGTCTTATGAGCGCGATTGAAGGTAAAAATGTCAAAGTAGCTTATATCAATCAACAAAACGAGGATAAGGTTATACAAGTTATTTACAAAGAAATTAAAAAACTAGGATAAATAGATTTATTCTAGTTTTTTCTATGCGAATTTATTCTTTAATGATTGTCGAAATTTTTATAAAGGATTAACGAAATACTTGTCCAATTTATATCCTAATAGGAGGGGATATAATTGGGGTAAAAAACAGATTAAAAGAGATAAGAATGAAAGAGTACATGATGAATAAAACTCAATTTGCTGATATGCTAAAAATTAACTATAAACAATATGTAAAATATGAAATTTATACGGTTCCGAATTTAGAGATAGCATTAAAGATATCTAAAAAACTTAATAGACCAGTTAATGAGATATTTTACCTAGATGAATAAAATCTAGGTAATTTTTTTTATTAAAAATTCAGTTAGGACAAGCAATATTTCTGTTATATAGCATACATTATACTATACATTACAGTATACGTTTCTTTATTCGTACGAACGAACAAAGAAATAGGCATTTTACTATGTCTGACGCTGTTTTTTAATATTGATTAATAATAAAGGAGGGGTAAATGAATGATACCAGTAAAGGGCGGAGGTAATAAAAATGAGTTATTTCCGCTGGATGAAATTGATGTGAATAAAACGAGCGATTTTATGACGCTGGGGCTAATGGCGATATTTGTAGGAGCAATAGGAGAAAGAATTTTTAATATAACAGATATAAGCTATTGGCTTTTTGCAGTTGGAGCATTAAGTTGCAGCTATCATTCAATTACAAACCAAAAGCAACATAAAAAACTTTGGATAAATACTGGATTAGTCAATAAAGATGGAGCTATGCCAACATTACTCAAGAAAATAAAAAGAGATTATGGTTATGATATGGTCCTAAGTTTGCCAGTTGGAATGAGTACTGATGATTTTGAAAGAAAGAAACCAGCTATTGAGCAATATTTTAACAAAAGAATAGAAATAGGATATGAAAAAAATAAATTAATTCTTTCTGTATATGTAAAAGAATTAAAAAAGGAATATCCATTTGAAATCATACAAACAAGTAAAATTACTGAAATAATAACTGGCTATAGTCTAAAGGGTAAAGTTGAAATAATTGATTTGGCAGATTGCCCTCATATTTTGATAGCTGGAGAAAGTGGTTCGGGAAAGAGTACAATTTTGAGAACTATTTTAACGACTATAGTATTGACTAAAAAACCAAGGGATTTGGAACTTCATCTTATCGACCTAAAAAGAGGTGCTGAGTTTAACATATTTAAAAAATGTGAGATAGTTAGAAGTTTTAGCAGAACTACAGAAGAAGCGTTAAAAGAACTAAAAATAATCTCAAAAGAAATAGACAGAAGATACGACCTATTCTATGAAAAAGATTGTGTAGATATAAAAGAATATAATCAAAAGTTTAAAAACAGAAAGCTAAATTACAAGGTTATAGTCATAGATGAATTTGCTGACATGCAAGATGAGGAAGAAGGACTGAGGATTATAGAGGAAATTTCTGCGAAAGCACGAGCATGTGGCATACATATGATAATTGCAACTCAAAGGCCAGATGCTAAAATTTTAAATGGTCGCATAAAGGCTAACATATCAACTATAATTGGGTTAAAAACTATGAATAGTGTTAATAGCAGAATAATAATTGATCAAGATGGACTAGAAAAACTTAGAGGAAAAGGACACGGAATCTTGATATATAAAGAACAAAAAGAAATACAGGCTATGAATTTGACACCACAACAAGCTAGGGATTTATTGAAACCTTACTATAGAAAAGAAAGTAATGTAGTACAACTTAAGAAAAAAGAAGCTAATAAAGTAGGAGAAATAAAAGACTTTGAATTCTTAAAGACTCTAGTAGGTGGTAAGAAATGAGGATAATGGAGAGAGATAAAAAGGTTATAGAGTTTATACAAGAATATAAAGTAGCTACAACAGAAACCATCAAAGAGTTATTTTATCCTAGTCTTAGAGTAGCACAAAACAGGCTCAAGCTAATGTATGATAACAAAATTCTTCAAAGAGACAGAGACTATTACACAAGTCAGTATTATTACTATATTAAAAAGCCGATACAGGTTAGACACTGCCAACTATTGACAGATTTTTATAGACATCTCAGCAAAAAAGCACATATAGAATTATTTGAAAAGGAGTTTATTATCGAAAACGTACGACCTGACGCATTGGTAGCGTATAGGTATACGAATAGGAATTACATAGCTTTTGTAGAAATCGAACTTAGTAATACACCAAACATAGAGAAATATGAAAAGTTATATCAGAGTGGCCAATATAAAGATTATTTTCCTGTATTTCCACTGATATATTATGTAACAGATAAAAAAATACCAGATACCAAATTAGAAATAATTCGAATAAGTGAAGATATGAGAGACTTTAGGCTTAAATAAAGGGCAAGGTAACAAACCTATGCCCTTATCTTTATTTCAAGCTGTAATTATCTAGAATCTTACATATATCAATAAGAAATTTTCTTTTATTTTTATCGTTTAGTGTATTTATAAGAATTTCATTTTGTATGTACAGATTATCTTTTTGCTTAGTTCTGCCGAATAAGTAGTCTAAGCTAACATTAAAAATTTCTGCGATTTTAACTAATGTATCAAGTGAAGGCTCGTTTTCACCTTTTTCATAAGAAGATATAGCTTGTTTAGTTACATTAAGCAATTTTCCAAGTTGTTCTTGTGTCATATTATTTTCTTCTCTTAATTCCTTTAACCTCTCAGCAAACAATTGCTTTACCCCCATATACTTTGATTATTTTATATACAGTTTAAATTAAAAATTAATTCAAATTTCAAAAGTAAAGAAACAATTTATTATCTAATTAAAATGTAAATGAATTATTTACCTTTAAAAACTAAAAAGTTATAATTAAGTTAAAGCCTTATAGCATACAGAACATATGTTCTTTACATTTTTAGTTGTCAGTGTTATAATTAAATTAGCCACTGCAAGAATTTGGGGGTAGATAAAGTATGACAAAAGAACGGCTAAAAGAAGAAATACTCAAGTTATGCAATAGTAAAGGGATTTCATTTGATAAAAATGATATAGGAAATATCATAGAGATTATAAAATCAGATAATAAATATAATATAAATGATGAGTACATAAGAAAAGCGAGGTAGAAAAGTTTACCTCGCTTATTTAATTTTGTTGTAATTTTAGATGGGCTGGTTGTGCGGTACATTCAATATTACAATCATTATATATTTAACTCTACTGTAAGTGTATCAGTATCAGAATCCCATACCATGAACTTTATAATATTTTTAATATAAAATCTTCTTAACTCTATATCGTCTACACAGTTTATAAAATTTATTATTATTTTATAAAATGCTTCTGAATTTGCTTCATCAAAGGAATTAAGTATTTTTCTTCGTTCAAGTATTAATAGTTCTTCTTTTAATTTATTGTTTTGAGATGTAAGTTCTTCAATTTTTTTAGTTACTACAAAACTTGCTTCATTTGACAAAAACATAAGTTTATCAACTAAATTATTTATTGCTGTAGTGTTTGAGTTAATTTTTTTATTCAATGCATTTATCTCTTTTTCTAACTGAATATTGTTATTTTTTTGTTTTATAAGTTGGTTAAAGTAGTTTTTATCCAAAAATTGAGATAGATACTCTAATACTATTTTTTCCGCTCTATCTACTCTTAGAAATTTATTGTTACAACTACTGTTTGGGTTACTTTTTTTACTTGTGCATCTAAAATAAGCAACCCTGCTTCCATCTTTCTTTTGCCTACCAGGTTGGACAAACATTCCTGAACCGCACCTACATTTTACCAATCCAGCTAACCAAGTATAAGAACTTTCTTTAGGTCTGGGTGCTATAGCATTTTCTTGTAATCTTTCCTGAACTTTCATGAAAAGTTCTAAATCTATAATAGCTTCATGTTTTGATATTCCGACAAATTTACTCTTGTCATTCCATAATTTTTTACCCTTAACACGGGGTCTGCGATTATAAGGAAGAAAACCACATCCATTAGGTTCTCCATAAACAGTATAACCTTGAGATTGCAAATACTTAATACTTTCTTTAGTTGATTTTAAGTAAGTAGGGTTATTTAAAATGTTTATAATAGTTTTACTTGGATAATTAAATCCTTTCTTTTTCATTTCGTTACTAATTTTGTATGTTGTATAACCGTCAGCATATTTTTTAAATATTTCTTCAATGTATTGGGATTCTTCAGTTATTAACTTTAAATAAGTTACTTTTTTTCCATTTTCAATAACTTTTTCTGTAGTGTAACCAGTTGGAGGAGTACCACCTGACCATCTACCCAGTTTTGCAAGTTCTTTCATATTATCTTTTACTCGCTGTGCTATATTCATTCTTTCCATTTCGGCAAAAGAAGCAAGTAAAAGCATCATCATTTTACCTATAGGTGTGCTTGGATCAAAACCCTCAGTAACAGATACAAGTTTTACGTTTAGTTTTTCAAGCTCATCATAGATGTTCACGAAGTCAACAATATTACGAGCAATTCTATCTATTTTATAAACTGCTACAACATCAAATTGTTTGATTTTAACTAGCTCCATCATTCTTTGAAATCCTGGCCTATTTATATTTCCACCACTAAAACCTTCATCTTCAAAAATTTCAAATGTACAATTCTCATTTTGCCTTTGAAAATATTCCATACAAAACTTGATTTGATTCTTGATACTTTCACCAGTATCTGTTTCGAGTGATTTTCTGCTGTAAATAGCAATTCTCATTTTTTAATACCTCCGATTTATTTTCCCTTGCTCTTCTTTAGCATTTTGTATCCCAAATGAGCTTTAACAGCATTTAGTATAACTTCAACAGTTTTATCATCAATATTATTAGGGTCTGTTATAACACCTTCTTCGATTAAAGTGTCCAAAAAATCGTCAATTAATTGCCCTTTTTCTTGTTCTTCTTTGCTTTCTTTATTATTTAAGTGCTCTAAACTATCTTTATTAATTAGGTAATCTAAATCGTCTCTGCTATTTAGATAATCCAATGATACATTGAAGAAATTTGCAATTTTTTTAACTACTTTATCAGAGCCTCTTCTTTTACCTAATTCAATCATTCTTATGGTAGAAGGTGCGACATTTATTTTTTTACCCAATTGTTCTTGAGTCAAGTTTGCTTCTAGTCTTAATTTTCTTAAAATCTCTCCGTTCATTTTGCATTTTACACCTCCTTAGATTGCTTATATTTAACATTTAAATTGTATTGACTATATTCAATAGCACATTACAATACTATTTTAGCACAAAACGTGCGTATTGCAAGAATTTTTTTACATATTATTGCATAAAATTAAGAAAATCACAGATATTTTAAGGAAATAATATGATAAAACGACTACAGCACGTAATGTGCTGTTATATAGGACTATACTACTAAATTTGCGGGTTTAGATACAGCACAAAACGTGCTATAATCAAATCAAGTTGAAAGCGAGGTGATAAAGTGACATTTAGAGATTTGAGAACTAAAAGTAGACAAACCCCAAAACAAGTTGCTCAAAAACTTAATATAAAAGTAGGGACATATCTAAAATATGAATATTCTATGAGATTGCCTAGTGGTTATATTTTAGCACAAATGCCAAGGGTATTTCAATGTTCTGGAGATGAAGTTCTGAAGGCATATCAATATCACAAGGAGGTGCAATTAAAACGTTATGGAAAGACAAACCCTTAAAATTTTGTTAGGACAAGCTCTAAAAAATAAAAATGTAAAAGAATCAAAAAAAATACTACATAAAGCCTGTACATCGTTAAAGCAGACAAAGAGTTAAGCATATTATTTAATAAATATGTTTTTTAAGGAGATGGCTATGAAAAAAGAAAAAGAAATAAGAATAGTTATTTCTAACCCAGAAGCCATTGAGGCAGCAAAGAAAAAATTTACAGAATACGTGTTAAAGGCATATGAAATGAAGAAGGCTACAGAAGAAAAACAAGGCTAAAAGCCTTATGACATAAGGAGGGACAAGCATGATAACTCCTAAAGAGTTACTAAGTTATATAGCTAAATACATAGAAGAAAACCAAATAAGTCCGACTGTCCGAGAGTTATGTGAATTAACAGGAGCAAATTCAACAGAAACAATACATAGACACATTAATAGACTTATAGAATTCGGTTATATAGAAAAGTTGGACAAGAGTCCGAGAAGTATCAAAATAACCGACTATGGTAAAGAAATTTTAGGGAGGGGTTAGATGAGTAATTTACAGATTTTTAGTAGTAAAGAATTTGGAGAAGTAAGAATGGTAGAGGTAAATGGTAAACCCTATGCTGTAGGAATAGATATAGCTAGAGTATTAGAATATTCTAATCCAAGTAAAGCAGTTATACAACATTGCAAAGGTATTACCAAGTTGGGAATACCTTCTGAGGGTGGAATGCAAGAGACAAATGTAATTAAACGATTAGATGCTAACTAAGAGGTTAACGAAAGGAGGGAAATTATGAACACTATTACGGGCAACAAATTGTTAGCTTATGGAAAAGGAACAGGAAGGAAGCTAGAGTTCTATTTTGTAGACCCGCAAATGAAAAAGGACCAGTCTGCTGCAACAGAACAGGTCCAAACAAGTAAATAAGAAATTCTATGCAACTTTATTATACCTTAAATCGATGGTGTAATACAAGAAGGAGGAAAAATCATGTCAATAAATCCAGATAGATTAACTTACATAGTAAAAATCGCAGCTACACTTTTTGACCATACAAATAAAACAATAAATCCTAATCCGAATAAAATTTCAGAAATGCACTTTGTAGCAGATTTACTAAAGGATTTAGTAAATACAGCTTACCCGATAGAGCCTACATCAATTATAAATAGTAATGAACTTTTAAGTAAAGATATTGAAGCAATAACAAATGCAGTAATTTCATTAATGTCGTATAATTCACTGATTTAATAGGGAGGTATACAAAGTGAATATTAAGCTAAATTGGTTACATTTAAAGAACTTTAAGGGGATTAAAGACTTTAAGTTAATAGCTGGAGGAAAGAATGTAAGTATTTATGCAGACAACGGAAAAGGCAAAACAACTTTAATGGATGCTTTTCTTTGGCTATTATTCAATAAAGATAGCAATGACAACACTAATTTTACTGTAAAGCCACAAAATGAATTAGGGCAAGATATACATCACCTGCAAACAGAAGTTGAAGCAGAGCTATTAGTAAATGGGCAACCGCTTAGATTAAAAAAAATGCAAGAAGAAAAATGGACAACAAAGAGAGGTTCAGATGTAGCAGAGTTAACTGGGAATACTACATCATATTGGTACAATGAAGTTCCAATTAAAGCAGGAGAATATAAAGCAAAAATTGATAACTTAATCAAATCACAAGTGGATAACCTGAACAACGAAAACATTTTCAAGATGATAACCAATCCACTATTTTTTAACACTAAATTACCTTGGCAAGACAGAAGGAAGATTCTCTTAGAAATATCAGGTGATTTAACAAACGAGCAGGTAATAGCTTCAGATAAGAGCCTGTCAAAGCTAATTGAGATTTTAAATGGCAGATCAATAGATGATTATAAGTTAGTGGTTGCAGATAAGCTAAAAGCTCTTAAAAAAGAAAGAGATAATATTCCGCCAAGAATTGATGAATTAACTTTATCATTACCAAATGAAGAACCAGACTATGAAGCGATAGAAAAAGAGATGCAAGAGTACAAAGAAACACTCCAAGGGGTTGAGTTATTACTTACTAATGCAGCAAATAAAGCTAATGAACATAACAAGAAGTACCAAGAGTTATACAGATTAAAGAATCAATTAGAAAGCGTGAAAAATAGAATTGTTACTAGTGCTGGGACAGATAGAGCAAAGCTTATTCAGAAAAAAACTGAATTGATTAACGGAGAGAATATTTTAAAAAGCAATATATTTAATTTAAGGACTCAAATTGAAAATCATCAAAGGAACATTGATTACGGAGAACATGAACTTGAGAAATTAAGAGAAGAATGGAAAACCCTGAATGAGAAAAAAGCAGAAATTATGGTAATGGAATTCACAACAGAAAATATAGAAACTAATTGCCCGACATGTGGACAAGCATTACCATTTGAAATTATTGAAAACAAAATGGCCGAATTAAAAACTAATTTTGAAAACTCAAAGAAACGTGAACTTGAGCAAGTAATTTTGAAAATAAAGCAAAATAAAGAAGCAGGATTTTCACTTAAAGAAAGAGTTGAAAGAGACAAAAAAGAGAAAGAACAGTTAGAAAAAGAACTGTTAGAAAAAGAAAGCAAACTCAAAGAATTATCAGTTGCGATAGCAGAACTAGACAAAAAAATATCTGAACCATTGCCAGAGCCAGATTATTCAAAAGATGCAGAATACTTAGAATTATGTGGAAAAATAGAACGGTTGCAAACCGAACTAGAAAAACCTATAGAAGATAAAACAAATGAATTATTACAAAAAAAAGCAGATATACAGATTGAAATTGAAGCGCGTAATAAAATTCTAAACATCAAAGAAGAAATAACTAAGAAAAAAGCTAGAATTGAAGAACTAAAAGCTGAAGAAAAAAGAATTGCTAATCAAATTGCTGAATTAGAAGGTCATAAATTCCTATTAGAAAGATTTGCTGTAGTAAAAGCAGATCTACTAGAAGATAGGATAAATAGCCAATTCAAACATGTGAGGTTTAAGTTGTTTGAAGATAACATCACGAATGAAGGTGGAAAGCCAACTTGCATAGCACTAGTTAATACCAATGGTTCATATGTAAAATTTGAAGATGCAAATTTAGCAGGGCAAATCAATGCAGGACTAGACATAATACAAGCATTATCAAAGTTTTACGGTGTTCAGGCTCCTATTTTTATCGACAATAGAGAATCAGTCAGCGAAATAATGAAACTTGATAGCCAAATAATTAATCTCATAAAGCCACCAACATGGGATGAGTTAGATAAGGAAGTTCAGTATAAACTAGCAGGAGTAGTTAACTATGAACAACCTACAATGCTAGATATGGCTAATATCGAAAAAGCAAAAAAAGCATGGAATGAAAGAAATAATAGTTTAAGAGTGGAGGTTGAAGAATAGTGGATTTAACTCCTGAAAACAAAGTTCACATAGATAGTTTAAGCTATGAGCAGCTATTAAGTAAATGGAGGTTTGCACCTGTAGGCGATCCATGGTTCCAAGGTGAAACGGGGACTTATTTGGTTGAGAGAATGAAAGAACTAAAGAAGAATGGAGCTAACCATATACAAGCTTCTAAGAATATAGGATGGAATAAGTAAGGGAGGAATATTAAATGTCAAGCAATCAAATAGAAGTAAAAAATCAAGAATTATCAATAAGCCAAAGGTTTACAAATGCAATGATAAAAGAGTTTCAAAGTGGTGTCGGTTCAGTAGCTTTAACAGAATTTCAACAAAGACTAATCCAAAACTATTTTATAGCAATAGACGCTACACTAAAAGCAGCAGAATTGAATAGACAAAAGAAAAAAGCAAATCAAGACCCATTGCCAGTTACTTGGAATAATGTTGATATGAATTTACTTGCTAGAAACTTAGTATGCTATGCAAGAATGGGACTTGATCCAAGTCAGAAAAATCATATTCACATGATTCCATTTAAAAATAACAATACAAACAAATATGACATCGTGTTTATTGAAGGTTATCGAGGATTAGAGCTAAAAGCAAAAAAATATGGATTAGACGTACCTGATGCAGTAATAGTTGAATTAGTATATTCCAAAGATCACTTTAAACCAGTCAAGAAAAGTCTAAACAACAAAATAGAAAATTACGAGTTTGAAATTACTAATCCATTCGATAGAGGAGAAATTGTAGGAGGCTTCTATTACCACATTTATAATGATTCACCTTCAAAAAATAAATTAGTGATTATGACAATTAAAGAAATACTAAAAAGAAAACCTCCTTATGCTTCAGTTGAATTCTGGGGCGGAGAAAAAGATAAATGGGAAAATGGTAAAAAAGTTGGTAAGGAACAGGTTGAGGGCTGGTTTGAGCAAATGTGTTATAAGACAGTATATAGAGCAGCTTGGAATGATATTACTATAGATAGCCAAAAAATAGATGAAGATTATATAAGAATTAAACAGTTAGAAAATCAAGCAGTAGAAAGATTTGTAGAAACTGAAATTGAGGAAAACGCAAATGTACAAGTCTTAGATTTTGATGAAAAAAATATTATCGAACCTGAAATAGAAGTAGTAAATGATGAACCTAAGAATGAGGACAAGCCTATAAATGAACCAGAACAAGTGGATATTGAGGAAGGACCAGGATATTAATGAACAATGAATCTGTTTCAACAGTTGTAATGATAACAACATTTTTCTTAGGCTACTTAATCTTTGCAGGATTAATAATTAAATGGCTACTAAAATTTGCATTGGATATATGGAGGGGAAAATGAAACTAAAAGTTCTTGCAAGTAGTAGTAAAGGCAATTGCTACATCCTTGAAACTCCAACAGGGAGCCTGCTATTAGAAGCGGGTATCCCTTGGAAGGAGATATTGAAAGGATTAGATTATGACATATCAAAAGTTGTGGGATGTTTAGTAACTCATGAACATCAAGACCATTCAAAAGCCTTGTTAGAACTTTTGAAAGCAGGAATAGATTGCTATATGAGTAAAGGCACAGCAGAAGCAATAGGGAAAACATCACACCGTCTGCATAAAGTGATTCATGCAGGAGAAAGATTAGGAAATATTAGGTTTGATGTAGGAGATTTTGATGTTCTCGCATTTGATACTGAACATGATGCAAGCGACCCAGTAGGATTTCTAATCCAATATAAGCCTACTAAAGAGAAGTTGCTTTTTATAACTGATAGTTATTACTGCAAATATAAATTCAGTGGACTTAATTACATCTTGATTGAATGTAACTATATTAAAGAAACATTGGACCAAAACATTGCAGCTGGATATATTCCGATAGAACACAAACCAAGGTTATTACAGAGTCATTTTAGCTTAGAGAACGTCAAGAAATTTTTACAAGCAAATGATTTAAGCCAGTGTCAAAGTATTGTATTATTACACCTTTCAGATCGTAACAGTGATGAAAAACAGATGATAAGAGAAATTGTAGAGATAACAGGAATTAAACCTTATATAGCTGATAAAGGTTTAGAGTTGAAACTAGAGATATATCCTTACTAGTGTAGTAAAACAACGCTAGGGAGATTTAGAGCAAAAAAGTATATGTAGCTAATACATTTGTACACAAAAATGCTTAAAAGCGATTTAAAGAGGTGAGAGAAATAAAAAAAGATTCTTATGGAGTTTTAATAATTTTTACTATAGTTGTGATTTTAGTAAAAGTATTAATTCTAACTATGATAGATGAATATAAGTCAGAAATAAGAATATTCGAAGCAGAACTTCAGAAACAGTCTGAGGCCATAAAATCACTAGAAGTAAAAAATGCACAACTAGAAGGAAAATTAAATTTAGTTACAAACGACAATGAACTGCTAAATCAACTGTTAAGAGAAATAGCTAAAGCGCTTCAGAATACAAAAGATGAACAAGAACCATCAAGAGGAAGCTATTCAAGAAAAAATCTAGGAGAATTCACAGTTACAAGCTATGACCTTTCAGTTGAAAGCTGTGGAAAGCCTATCGGGCATAAAAATTATGGTATCACAGCTACAGGTTATAACTTAGCAGGGCATACTTGGGAAAGTGCAAAGACAATAGCAGTGGACCCTAAAGTAATTCCTTTAGGTAGTACAGTTAGAGTAACATTTACAGATGAAAAATATTCAAAATACTCAGGAGAATACATAGCAAGAGATACAGGAAGATCTATTAAAGGCAATAAGATAGATTTATTCCTTGGTGATTTTAATAATAACAAAACAGCTGATGAAGTGTGGAATTTCGGTAAAACAAAAGCGATAGTCGAGATTATAACTAACAAGTAATTGAAAGGTGGTGAAGTAATTGAATGAAAAACTATTGAGGCTATTAGAATTAATAGAAATTTATGTTGAAGCAGGAGTGCTAAGGGAAGAATTTAAGGCGTTTGCTGAGTATGATGGTGATGAAAAGATAGAAACTATCGAAGATTTAGTTGATGCTATGGAAGTAGAAATGAGTTATTGGGATTAAGTTTAAAAGGGGGGAATACAAAATGCCAAATATAATTAATCTAGAAAGCTTTGCTGGTGGAGCACTAGCAGAAAAATTCAATGATGGTTTTCAAGATGTGCTAAAGAATATAGCTGATCCAAACACAGACTGCAAAAAGAAAAGAAAACTAATATTAGAACTTGAATTTCAGCCTGATGAAGAAAGGGAACTATCAATGGTAAACATTAAAGTCAAAACAAAATTAGCTCCTCCAGAGCCAGTAGCTACTAAGATACTCATAGACAAAGATGGCAAAGGTAATGTAATCGCAAGTGAATACAATAAGCAAGTAAAAGGCCAGCAATTCATGCGAATTAATGAAGAAACAGGTGAGATATTAGCTGGTGAACAATCTGAAGAAATAGATACAAAAGGTATTAAGTTAATTAAATAATAAAAAATTAAAATATTGAAAGCGAGGTATGTGTATATGAATATGACTAGAGAAGCATTGGAATATTTAGTAGGTTTAGGTTTTAATGAAGATGTTTTGGTTGAAACTGAAAAAGGATTATTTTCAAAAGTTAGACTTGAAAGAATAGAACTTCCAAAAGTTCAAACTCTTACAGTATCTACATTAACAAGTTTAGTTGATTATTGTAAAAGCAACATAGATGTTTTACCAAATAAAATGCTAATTCAAGTAGTCAGTCCAAGAGAAGTTAAGTTATTGTCGCCATTAGATATTGATAACAACAGACAAGAATATATTAGAGCAGTTGCTAATCTTCCTAATAACATTTATTATGACAGATTTATTGATACTGAGCAGTTTAATATTATGCTTCAATCTTCATTTGTAGATAACGAAGATAAAAAACTACTTTTAAAGTTTACAGGTTTAATACAAGACGAGACTATTAAGACTGTAGGAGATGATGGGGTAACACAATCAGCTACAATCAAAACTGGAATTGCAAAAGTAGGTGAAGCAAAGGTACCTAACCCAGTGTTATTAGCTCCATATAGGACCTTTCCAGAAATAAAACAACCTGAAAGTAAATTTATATTCAGAATGAAAACAGGTCCACTAGCAGCGTTATATCAAGCAGATGGTGGAGCTTGGGAAAATGAAGCTATGATGCTAATAAAAGAGTTTTTACAAGATGAACTAGAAGATGTAAAAGAACGTTTTGAAATAATTTCTTAAATTATAGCAGGGGCTAAAGCTCCTGCACCCTAAAGGGGTGATATTAAAGGTAATGAATTCTAAAACGCAAATACCAGGCGGTTATATATTATTGAGCAGGAAGTTGATAGAAAGCGAAATATGGAAAAAACCCCCCTTATATTTAAAAGTTTGGATCTATCTTTTATCAAAGGCTCAACATAAAGACTATAAAGGTTTAAAAAGAGGACAGTTATGGACAAGTATTCCAGAGATTCAGGAAGAGTGCAGTTGGTATGTAGGGTATAGGAAAGTAACACCTACTAAAGACCAAGTTTATCAGGTTATTGAGTGGTTAAGAAACCCAAATGGAAAAATCTCCCGTAATCCTTACGAAAGCAACTACGAAAGCAACGATAATACAACAATGATAACAACCACGAAAGCAACACAAGGTATGATTATAGATATAGTAAATTACAACGTTTATCAAGACTCCAGAAATTACGAAAGCAACAATGAAGGCAATGACGAAAATGATACGAAAGCGATACGAGAGCAACGACTACCCAACAATATAAACAAGAATGTAAAGAATGATAATAATAACAAGAATGATAATATAAATACTACATGTGTCGATTCTGAAGAATCTCCACCTTTAAAGTATGACGAGGATTCAGTTTATTATCAAGTAGCTTTGTATTTAAGGAAAAAAATCCTTGAGTTTAATCCTAAGTGCAAAGTTCCAGATAGTAATCCAAAAGCATTAGAGAAATGGTCAGATACGATAAGACTAACAATGGAGAGAGATAAGAGAACAATAGATGAAATGAGAGAAATAGTACAGTTTATATTCAAAGACGATTTTTGGTGTACAGTGGTTCAATCACCAGCAAACTTAAGAAAGAATTGGGACAAGATTTGGAGCAAAATGAAAGTTAGCAATAAGACAGTTAAATCAAAAACGAATAGTAATTTATCAAAACTAGAAGAAATGTATCTAAAAGCTAAAGCAGAGGAGGAGGGAATTTGAGAAAAAGTGATGTTATTAAGTTATTAGGAATGTTATCTGCAGCTTATCCAAATATGAAAGAAGTTAACGAGGTAACAGTTGGATTATGGTTTGATTGTTTAAAAGATGTAGATGTAGAGCCAGCGTTAATGGCGATAAAAAAACATATACTTGAAAGTCCATATCCTCCTTCTATAGCAGATATAAGAAAGCAAATAGCTGAAATAACTACTCCAAAAGAGGACAAGCTAGATGCAGCTGAAGCTTGGGGGGAAGTAGTTAAGGCTATTCAAAAATATGGTTCATATAGAGAAATTGAAGCATTGGAAAGCATGAGTCCGACAACTAGAAAAGTAGTTAAATATATGAGTTGGAGAGAAATTTGCCTCAGTGAAAATATTGGTGTAACAAGAGGGCAATTCCTAAAAATGTTTTCAGTTATAGCAGAACGAGAAAAACAGGATAGATTGCTTCCAGAGTCTTTTAAAGAAGAAATCAAACAGATATCAGAAAATGAAAAAGTAATTGCAGGATTAATAAGTAGTATGGATATGGGTGAAAACATGAAGAGTCATTAAAGTTGTAGTTAATCTGATGTTATAAAGGGGTGATAGAGTGCTAGAGATAAAAACAGAATTATATAATGACAACTTTCAAAACTATAAGAGATATAACATTCCAAAAGCACAACTAATAATAGCGGATATACCATACAACATAGGCAACAATGCGTATGCTTCAAACCCACAGTGGTACAAAGATGGAGACAATAAGAACGGTGAAAGTGAAAAGGCAGGGAAGCAATTCTTTAATACTGATAACAACTTTAACATAGCAGAATATATGCATTTTTGCAGCAAGATGTTAAAGAAAGAACCAAAAGAGAAAGGGCAAGCTCCAGCAATGATAGTGTTCTGTGCGTTTGAACAAATGCAGATGGTCATTGATTATGGTAAAAAGTACGGATTTAATAACTACTACCCCTTATTCTTCATAAAAAACTATAGTTCACAAGTGCTTAAAGCAAATATGAAGATAGTTGGAGCTACTGAACACGCAATAGTGTTATACAGAGACAAATTACCGAAGTTTAATAATCACGGAAGAATGATTTTAAACTGGATGGAATGGGAGAGAGATAACTCGGTGCCTAAGATACATCCTACACAGAAGCCAATACCACTTTTAAAAAGGCTGATAGAAATATTCACAGATGAAGGGGATGTTGTTATAGACCCAGTAGCAGGGAGTGGAACCACATTGAAAGCAGCTGCAGAAATGAACAGACACGCTTATGGTTTTGAAGTGGATAAGAAATTTTATAAATTAGCAAAAGAAAAAATGCTAAGTCAGATTCAAGTTAGCTTTATGATAGGACAAATGCAGTTTTAAATAAGATTTTAGTGAAGGAGGCAGGTATGGAGTTAACTCATTTAAGTACATTCACTGGAATAGGTGGAATAGATATAGCTGCCGAATGGGCTGGTTTTAAAACAATAGGTCAAATAGAATGGGCAGATTTTCCTTTAAAAGTATTAAATAAACATTGGCCAAATGTTCCGAAATGGAGGGATATAAGAAATGTCACAGCTGAAACTCTATCAAGCGGAGGAATTGATGTCAGAAACATCACACTCATATCAGGAGGTTTTCCATGTCAACCTCATTCAGTTGCTGGAAAACATAAAGGGTCTGATGATGAACGTGATTTGTGGCCCGAACTTGCAAGACTCATTAGCGAAGTTAAACCAAGATGGTTCTTGGGTGAAAATGTACCAGGGATACTTACAACCGAGAATGGATGGTTCTTTGGAAGAGTTCTTAATGATTTGGCCCAAATGGGGTATGCTGTGGGATGGGGTTGTTACGAAGCAGAAAGATTTGGAGCCCCTCATAAGAGAGAAAGATGTTTCATTATTGCCAACTCCATGTGCATCAGACCACAAGGGGGGAAGGAAACCAGAAACATTGCAGAAAGCAGGAAGAAAATCGAACAACAACTTAAGGGATTATGTGAGAAGCTATTACTCAACGCCTACGGCATCACAAAGCTACAAGAAGATAAGAGCATTAAGCCCAACAGAGAAGAAGGGACGACATGGGAGGGCAATATGTGGAGACTTAGGAGACAAGCACCAAGAACTTATTGGGAGATATATAAATCCCCAGTTCTTGGAGTGGATGATGGGGTTCCCAATAGGGTGGACAGAAGTATAGCACTTGGTAATGCAGTAGTACCGCAACAAGTATATCCGATTTTAAAATGTATTGCAGAAATAGAAATGTTACTAAAATAAGATTTTGCGGAGGGTTGAAATCTATGAAAACGATAAAAGATTGGATTGAAATATTGGAGGAACACAAAATATGTCCTGTGTGCGGTAGTGAAAATACCATACCTGTTATTACACCTTATCCATACGAATATAAGACTGATTGGCTTAGAGAAGCAAATAGTAAAAGAGGGATTATTATTTGTTGTAATGATTGCGGAGCATTAGCATCGATTACAGCAAAAGAATTAGAAAGTGAGGGGATAGAGTGAATAAACAGGATATTAAGAGAATCAATAAGATTAAGGAAAGAGCAAACAGAGCAACACCTGGAAAATGGAGAGTAAAAAAATATTATCATGATGAACCATATGAAGAATATATAAAATCAGCAGCAGTAGTAACAAGGCATAGCACTATTACTAGAAATGATTGGAGTAATCCAGTCGAAGCAGATTTAGAATTTATTGCAAATGCAAGACAGGATATACCATATTTGCTAGATAAGATAGATGAACTTTTAGAGCTAAATCGTGAATTAACGGAGAAAATTGAAGAAATGAAAAAAAGTATTAAGCCTATGTAAAGAGTTCTTTAATAATGTTGCTCCAGTCAAGATTTTATAAGTATTGCCCCGAATGTGGTCAAAAGCTGGATTGGAGGATTGAATGATGAAAATTAGGGTAAACAACTTTGATGGTGGTTTGCAGAAACAAGCATAAAAAATTATACAACATTTCAAACAACTTTCATGGTGGTTTGTATCTATATTTAGAGTAAAGCGAGTGTGATGAAAAATGAATCCTAAAATAAATTACAATCGCCCATGTATTGGGTATGGTGAATTTGAAGGGAAATGTCACTACGTCACCGTTGATAATCCGCATTGGTGCCCAAGATGCGATAAATTGAGAAAAGAGCATATTACAAAACAGTTTGAAGAACTTGCGATTAAAGCAGGGATTTTTAAGAAGGAAAGCGAGGTGAAGAAGGATGATAGAAAAAATATATAAAAACAAGTATATGGTTACATGCGATAACTGCGGGACAGGGCAAGAGTTCGACACTTGGACAGATGCGCTTGAATATATGTTTGAAGAAGGCTGGAAAAAGAAACTGGTAGACGGGGAGTGGGAACATTACTGTCCGGAGTGTCAGGAAAGCGAGGAGCGAGAAAGTATGAAAGGATTGCAAAGCGTGTACAACCAGATAATAAACATTTTAAAGGAAAACAATGTGTTGATAAATATTACATCACCAAGACCATACTTGATAAAAAAAGATGACGAGGAAAGGATTAATGCAGAAGCAGATGATTTATTTAAAA
>ENA-OWOZ01000913-OWOZ01000913.1-bioreactor-metagenome-genome-assembly--contig:-NODE-913-length-31668-cov-6.371150_pt1 | contig 31668 bp, 28 predicted proteins | sample MGYA00238140_ERZ651804 | MGnify/ENA primary metagenome ERZ651804 (study PRJEB26910, sample SAMN07631232) | bioreactor metagenome | isolation source: Switchgrass digestor | place: USA: Dartmouth... | reverse complement strand
TGGGTAAGCACTATATCCATCAGCAATAAACTTTAATGCTTTTCCAGGAAAGGCTTTGAATTTATCAAAGGCCATCCACATGGCAAGAATGCAAGGCCCTACAGCTCTTGTATCAGACACTTGATAGCCAAGGATTGATTTTTTACAAGCATCCATGACAATCCAGACATAATTTTTGATACCTTTGACTTTAATATATGTTTCATCAGCAGATAGTATCCTAGAAGGCTTGTAATCAAAACTATCTACAAATGGCTTAATAACACTAGCGGCCGTCATTGCATAATTTGCAATTTGGGTATGTGATATTTTTATTCCATGTATTTCCGCTAACGCGTGAGCGGTTTGCCTAGTAGATAACTTGAGATTAACATGATAAGTCAAGCATAATCCAAGTATGTGAGGATTAAATTTCTTAAAATTAAAGCTAGTAGCTTGTTTAGGAAGTTCATATAAATCCATTTTGAAGAAGTTAATATTAAATTCTCTGTATATGTAGTGTAGCTTATATTTGTATTTATCAGCATTTGGAAAATCTTTAGGTAACTTCTTTAAGTTATCTAAGTAATAAGAGCATTTGGGATTCTTACATTTATGCACACTATAATGCTTACGTTCTTTTTGCTCAGTAAGAGTACTATTGCAGTAAGGACACTTAAACACTAAGGACTTTGAAGCGTAGTTATATTCCTTAAAAGTCAAGCCACAAATCTTACATTGATATTGTCCACGACTACCATTGTTATCGTAGATATATTGATGTGGTGCACCGCATTTAGGGCAAGTAGTTTTTATAGGAATACTCTTACCGGAACGTCTTTGGACGGGTTTAATAAGCTTGTTATATTTATATTTGTAGTACTCTAGGAGCAATATATAATCAACTTTTTCAAATCTAATGATCTTAGGCAGTTTGTCTACTTTGAACTTTTGATATTCCGGGTTATTTGAGTCATCAAATGCCATTTGCTTAAGTGGAATATACTTTGAAATAAATAAAACTAGCTGAAAAATGGTATTAAGTAAGTATTGATTATAAGTAATTAAATAAGTTATAATTGAATCCATAACAATGACAACCTTTCGTAGTTATTTTGTGTTGTGGTGATTCAATTTTAACACGAAATTAGGGGGGCATTGTTTTTTTATACAAAAAAACTCTCGAACCCTTGATATATAAATATTTTAAAAAGAAAATGGTGTAAAAAACTTTACACTAACGGAACTTTTTAGAGGGAATTTGAAACTCTATATTTGATATGTTAAAATAACAAGAATTAAAAGCAAAATTTAGAAGGGATAAGAATGACAGCCTCAATACGTTTAAGAATAGTTCATTATAATCTATGCAAAAATAAAGGGTTATAATGGATTATTAAAATAAATTCATTATAACCCAAATAGGAGTGGTTATAATGAATAAAATAAATATAAAAGATAGTCAAAATTTTATTACTTCAAAAAATAATATTGAAAAAATAATAAAATATATAAATTTAAAAGAGGATGATCAAATTTTTGAGATAGGTGCAGGTAAGGGGCATTTTACTTATGAATTAGCAAGTAGATGCAATTATGTGACTGCAATAGAAATTGATAATAAATTATGTGAAATAACTGATAGTAAGCTTTCAAAACATTTAAATTATGAAATAATAAATAAGGATATAATGAAATTTAAATTTCCTTGTAATAGATCATATAAAGTATTTGGTAATATACCTTACAATATAAGTACAATTATAGTTAGAAAAATTGTTTATAAAAGTGTTGCTACAGCTAGTTATTTGATAGTTGAATATGGTTTTGCTAAAAGATTATTAGATACAAAGAGATCTTTAGCACTACTTTTAATGGCAGAAGTTGATATTTCAATATTAGCAAAAGTACCTAGGCATTATTTTTATCCTAAACCTAAAGTAGATAGTTCATTAATATTATTAAAAAGAAAAGCAATAAGAATGGCATGTAAAGAGAAAGAAATATATAAATACTTTGTTATGAAGTGGGTTAACAAAGAGTATCAAAAACTATTTACTAAGAATCAATTTAAAAAGGCTATGAAATATGCCCAAATAAGTGATTTAAATAATATAACTTATGAACAATTTTTATCACTTTTTAGAAGTTATAAATTATTTAGGTGTTAATAGGTTTATTTAAAGATGGATTTAGAGAATTAAAATAATCAAGATATATTTAATATTTCTAGTTATAATTAATAAATTATTTTTAAGTTTTGATTTTTAATAAATTATATAGAGGTAAAAATGAAAAAATATTAGTTTAGCAATTGATACTTTTAATATATTGAAGCTTGCAATAAATGGCATTAAAAGTCGGATATAATTTTTATATTAAAGTTATAATAAAATTATGCTGGAAGGGAGATTATAGTATGAATGGCTGGATAGACGGGATTCAAAATGCAATTGAGTATATTGAAGATAATCTTACAGAAGAACTGAATATTCAAGAAATTGCTAAAAAAGCATGTGTTTCATCATTTCATTTTCAAAGAATTTTTAATGTATTATGCGGTTTTACAGTAGGAGAGTATATTAGAAGTCGACGATTAAGTATAGCAGCAGAAGAATTATCAAAATCTAGTATTAAGATAATTGATATTGCCATAAAGTATGGTTATGATTCTCCTGATAGTTTTACCCGTGCTTTCACCAAGTTTCATGGAGTTTCTCCTTCAGCAGCTAAATTAAAGGGTGTAAATTTAAGATCCTTTGCACCATTAAGAATTAAATTAATATTGGAGGGCGGTACAATGCTTGAATATAGGATAGTTGAAAAGGAGCAGTTTACTGTTATGGGTAAACTAAGGAGATTTGATATTGAAACTTGCTATGTTGATATTACAAACTTTTGGCAGGAGCATATGCAAAGCGAAGATAGTAAAATTGTTTGTGGAATGTACGGAGTTTATATGGATAGTGACGGAAAGGAAATAGATTATTTAATTGCTGATAATTATTTGCCATGGAATGATATACCTGATGGTTATGTTACTAGAGTAATTCCTGCTGGGACATGGGCAATATTTCCATGCAGAGGGCCGTTACCAAAATCATTACAAGATGTTAATACAAAGATTTGGAGTGACTGGTTACCAAACTGTAAAGAATATAAGCTTGCTGGAAACTATAATATTGAAATGTATACTCCACCTCAAGAAAATCCAGAGGATTATTATTGTGAAATTTGGATACCTGTAGAAAAAGTTTAGAGAATGATTAGGATAATTATAAGAAAAAAATGGGTTTTACAAATAATTAAGAATACATGTTAAAGTCAAAAAAAGAGCTACTTTTAACGGATTTTAATCCATTAATGAGATAGCTCTAATTTTTTAAGAATATGAAAATTCTAATTATTTTACTTCAATGGTCCAGTTCATAGTATCTGTAACTTTACCTAATTGAATACCAGTTATAGTATCATATATTTTTTGACTTAGTTCTCCAATTTTTCCATCTTTTATTGTCATAACTTCATCTTTCCATCTAAACTTTCCTACAGGAGAAATTACTGCTGCTGTACCTGTACCCCAAACTTCCTCAAGTTTACCTGTTTTATAGGCATCATAAATTTCGTCGATAGATATTTTTCTTTCTTCTACTGTTAATCCCCAGGATCTACATAAATCTATTACAGAAGCACGAGTAACACCAGGTAATATGCTACCGTTTAATTCAGGAGTAATTACAACTCCATCTATTTTGAAAAAGATATTCATAGCTCCAACTTCTTCAATATATTTACGTTCAACACCATCTAACCATAACACTTGTGAAAAGCCTTCGTCATGAGCTTTTACTTGTGCTGCCAGGCTAGCTGCATAGTTTCCGCCAGTTTTTGCTTCTCCTATACCGCCACGTACTGCTCTTACAAATTCATCTTCAATCCAAATGCCTACAGGTGCTAAGCCGCTTTCGTAGTAAGCTCCGCTAGGTGAAAGAATAATAATAAATAAATATGTTTTAGAAGGATTTACACCTAAAAATTCATCTGTAGCAATTATAAATGGTCTTATATATAAAGAAGTTCCAGCTTCGGTAGGAATCCAATCTTCATCAACTTTTACAACAGCTTTAATAGCTTGAACAAAATCTTTTTCATTTATTTCTGGTATGCATAATCTTTTATTAGTATTATTTGCTCTTCTAGCATTCATTTCAGGACGGAATAAAAGGGTTCTTCCATCTGCTGTTTTATAGGCTTTTAATCCTTCAAACATTTCTTGTCCATAATGAAATACCATTGCTGCAGGAGATAAAGAAAGATTTTCAAAAGGTACAATTCTAGGATCATGCCAACCTTTACCTTCTGTATAGTTCATAATAAACATATGATCTGTAAAAATCTTTCCAAAGCCTAATGGTTGATTTTTCTTTGGTTTTTCTTTTGGTTTTGTTGTTTTTACAATTTTAATATCCAACATAACTTAGCCCCCAAACTTTTTTCGTTATTAGTTGTTAATATTTACTTAATATTTTGATAGTAATTTTATCATATTAACATTAAATGCACAACATTATTAATTTTTATTGTTATAATAAAGCAATAAAATTTTATATGAAATTTTATTGACATAAGCTGGATGGGATGTTATTATAATACACAAGAAAATTGAATAAAAATCCTCATCCTAATGGGTGAGGTAGAGGCGCGATTTTTAAGAGTATCTATATGGAAGCCGGAAGCTAATGAAGTATAGAGAAAGGAGAAATCGCCGAAGCTTCAGATACCAAAATCTGTTGCTGGGTCTGCAGTTAAGAGCTGCAGGACTGTCATCATAGTATTTGCTCGGTATTATGATGTTGTGCTATCTCACATTGAGCTGTAAGGGTAGGAGGATTGCTATGCTTTTTTTGTTATACGTATTTAGCACCCGACAGACCTGTCGGGTGTTTTTTTATTAAAAATAATTTGAATATTTCAATTATTAAAAAAATATAAAAAAAGATATTTATTTTATTCTTGCAAGAATAATTTAATAATATATTCAAATAATTAGGGGCATGCTTAAAAGGAAATATTAATAAGCAATAAATAGTTAAGGAGGCTGATAACATGAAAGAAAAAATAAGACTGGGGATTGTAGGATATGGAAATTTAGGAAGGGGAGTAGAGTTGGCCATTGCTCAAAATCCAGATATGGAGCTGGAAGCTATATTTACTAGAAGACCTATAGGTAACATAAAAAGTTATGATGAAGGAGTTAAAATAGTTGATATTAATGAAGCTGATAATTATGTAAATGATATTGATGTAATGATTTTATGTGGAGGTTCAGCTACAGATATTCCAGTACAAGGACCTTATTTTGCTAGTATGTATAATACAGTAGATGCCTATGATAATCATGCAAAAATTCCAGAATATATAAAAGCTATGGATAAGGCTTCTAAGGAAGCTGCTAAAGTTAGTGCAGTGTGTTTAGGATGGGATCCTGGCTTGTTTTCACTAAATAGAGTTTTACTTGATGCCATGCTTCCATATGGGAATACTTATACTTTTTGGGGACCAGGTGTAAGCCAAGGGCATTCAGATGCTATAAGAAGAGTACCTGGTGTAAAGAATGCTATTCAATATACAGTACCAATTGAAGAAGCGGTTAAAAGGGTAAGAAATGGAGAAAATCCAGATTTAACTGTTAGAGAAAAACATAGAAGAGAATGTTATGTGGTAGCAGAAGAAAATGCAGATAAGAATAAAATTGTAAATGCTATTAAAACTATGCCTGATTATTTTGCAGACTATGATGTTAATGTAACCTTTATTACAGAAGAAGAATTATTAGAAAAACATTCAAAATTATTTCACGGAGGTTTTGTAGCAAGAAGTGGAAGAACAGGAGAGGATCGTACAAATAACCACATAGCAGAATTTTCTTTAAAAATAGATAGTAATTCAGAGTTTACAGCCAATGTTTTAGTAGCTTATTCAAGGGCTGTTTATAGATTAAGCAATGAAGGAAGTAAGGGGGTTAAGACTATATTTGATATACCATTAACATATGTATCAAATAAATCTATAGAAGATTTATGTAAGAGCTATCTTTAAAGTTAGTCTTTGTTTAGAAGGTAACCTTGGGGGGGATTGACATTATGCAATTAGTAGTTCAAAAATATGGGGGCTCATCAGTAGCAACACTAGAAAAAATGAATAAGATTGCTGATGAGGTAATTAAAAGAAAAAAAGAGGGCTTTAATGTAGTAGTTGTAGTTTCTGCAATGGGAAAAACAACAAATAATCTTATTGAAATGGCTAAGTCTATTTCAAAAGAGCCTTGCAAAAGGGAATTAGATATGCTTATGGCAACGGGAGAACAGGTATCAAGTTCTCTCTTGTCAATAATATTTCAAGAAAAGGGCTATTCTTCAATATCTTTAACAGGTTTTCAAGCAGGTATTAAGACAGAAGGAATTCATACAAAGAATAAAATTTGTGAAATAGAAACTGATAAAATTAAGAGATATTTAGAAGAAGATAAGATTGTAGTAGTAGCTGGTTTTCAGGGAATTAATACGGAAGGAGATATAACAACATTAGGAAGAGGAGGTTCAGATACTACAGCTGTAGCTTTAGCAGCAAAGTTAAATTGTCATTGTGAGATATATACAGATGTTGATGGGATATATAGTGTAGATCCAAGAATTTTTCCAAATGCTAAAAGACTTGATTATATAAGTTATGAAGAAATGATGGAAATGTCTTGTTTAGGTGCTAAAGTCATGGAAGCTAGATCTGTAGAGCTTGCTTACAAATATAATGTGCCTATTTATGTAGCTTCAAGCCATCAAAGAGGAAAAGGAACATATATAAAGGAGTTTGATAAGGAAATGGAACATAAAGTTATAACTGGATTAACTGTAAGTGATAATGTATTAATGGAAACTATTAACAGAGTTCCCTATTCATCAGAATATATCTCGGATATTTTTAGCAGATTAGCAAAAGAAGAAGTTAATATTGATATGATAAGCCAAACATTTTCAGGTGATGGTTATGTTAATATATCTTTCACAACATCTAAAGAGGATGAAAGTACTGTTGATCTAGTAATGAAACAATATATTAATACACCAGGAATAAGTGTAAAGAAAGATACTGATATAACTAAAATATCAGTAGTTGGAATGGGTATGAGAAATGAATCTGGGGTTGCTTCTAAGATATTTAAATTATTCTCAGATAATTCTATTAATTTTAAGCAAGTTACTACTTCTGAAATTAGTATTTCATATATTATAAATGCTTCTGATAAGGAAAAGGCAGTAAATGTTCTATGTGAAGCTTTTAATCTATAAATTTAAGCAGTAAATAAGATGTGGGGGGAAAATAATGAGAAAAATTAATATAGCTGTTGTTGGGGCTAGTGGAATGGTAGGAAGAAAAATAATTGAAATTTTAGAAGAGAGAAACTTTCCAATTTCTAAAATTTACTTTTTTGCATCAGCTAAATCAAAAGGACAAGTTATCAACTTTAGAGCTAAGGATTATTTTGTAGAAGAACTTAATGAAAACTCTTTTGATAGAGAAATAGATATAGCCTTATTTTCAGCAGGAGGAGAAACAAGCAAAAAGTTTGCGGCTATTGCTAGAGATAAAGGAGTTATAGTTATAGATAACAGCAGTGCCTGGAGAATGGATGAAGATGTACCTTTAGTTGTTCCTGAAGTAAATCCGGAAGACGTTAAATGGCATAATGGAATTATAGCTAATCCAAACTGTAGTACTATTCAATCAGTAGTAGTATTAAAAGCTATAGATGAAAAATTTAAAATAAAAAGGATTATATATTCTACTTATCAGGCTGTATCTGGTTCTGGAGTTGCAGGTATTAGGGATTTAGAGAATGGCTTGAATGGATTAGAGAATACAAATTATCCTTATCAAATAGCTTTTAATTGTCTGCCACATATAGATGTATTTATGGAAAATGGATATACAAAGGAAGAAATAAAAATGATTGAGGAGACTAAGAAAATATTTGGCAGGCAAGATTTAAGGATAACTGCAACAACAGTAAGAGTTCCAGTTAGATATGGACATAGTATATCAATTAATTTAGAACTTGAAAAAGAATTTGAACTTGAAGAAGTATATGAAACTTTAAGAGAAGCTAAAGGGGTTGTAGTACAAGACAATCCTAAAGAAAATATTTATCCTATGCCAATATATGCAGAGGGAACAGATAGCGTTTATGTAGGGAGAATAAGAAGAGATTTTAGTATTGAAAATGGACTTAATATGTGGGTTGTAGCGGACAATATTAGAAAAGGTGCTGCTACTAATGCTGTCCAAATAGCAGAATTGTTGTTGGAGGAGTTGAGAAAGTGAGACTTTTTAGGGGATCTGGGGTAGCAATTGTTACCCCTTTTAAGAATAATAAAGTAAATTTTGAAAAGCTTGAAGAACTTATAAATTGGCATATAGAAAATAGTACAGATGCAATAATAGTTTGTGGAACAACTGGAGAATCTGCTACTATGAGTAAGGATGAAAAAAAGGAAGTATTAAGATTTGCAGTAGAGAAAGCTGCTGGAAAAATTCCTATTATAGCTGGAACAGGGAGCAATAATACAGCAGATGCAATAGAAATGAGTAAATTTGCTGAAAGTATTAAAGCTGATGGACTTTTGCTTGTAACGCCTTATTATAATAAAACAACTCAAAAGGGTTTAATTAAACATTTTACTGCTATTGCTGATGAAGTAAATATACCTATTATATTATATAATGTTCCAGGAAGAACAGGAGTAAACATACTACCTGAAACTGTAGCAAGTCTTGAAAAGCATCCTAATATAAGAGGGATTAAGGAAGCTAGCGGAAATATAAGCCAGGTAGCAGAAATAGCTAGATTGTGTTCTGATAATTTTTATATTTATTCAGGAAATGATGATCAAATTGTAGCAGTTTTATCTCTTGGAGGCTGTGGGGTAATTTCCGTAGCAGCTAATATTCTGCCAAAGGAAATTCATGATTTAGTTTTTAGCTTCTTAGAGGGAAAAGTAAATGAAGCTAGAAAACTTCAGCTTAGAATGAATTCTTTAATTAATTCATTGTTTATAGAAGTTAATCCTATACCTATAAAAACTGCAATGAATTTAATAGGAATGGATGCAGGAGAGCTTAGATTGCCCCTTGTAGAAATGGAAGAAAAAAATAAAAGTATATTAATAAAAAATTTATTAAATATGGGATTTAGAATTGAGGGGAAATAAGATGATTAAGGTTATGATATATGGGGCAAATGGAAAAATGGCTCAAGTTCTAAGTAGACAGATAGAACTAGAAAAAGACATGGAAATTGCAGTAGGTATAGATAGATATAATAGTGATGGAAAAAATAAATATCCTATTTATAGTGATCCTTATGAATATAATGGTGAAGTAGATGTTATAATTGATTTTTCTCATCCATCTAATCTAGATCAGATGTTAGATTTTTCTATAAAAAGAAAAATACCATTAGTTATTGCTACAACTGGACTTTCAGAGGAGCAGCTAAAGGAAATAGAAGATGCAGCTAAGAAGACAGCTATTCTTCATTCCTCGAATATGTCTCTTGGGATTAACATTCTTTCCAGGGTATTAAGAAATATAAGCAAACTATTAAGTGAAGATTTTGATATAGAAATTATAGAAAAACATCATAATAAAAAGGTAGATGCGCCAAGTGGTACAGCTTATTTATTAGCAAATGTAATTAATGAAGTTTTAGATAATAGTAAAGAATACACCTATGGCAGGGAAGGTAAAAATGTTAAAAGAGAAAAAAATGAAATAGGAATTCATGCCATTCGTGGAGGAACTATAGCGGGAGAACATACAATAATATTTGCTGGAGATGATGAAATTATAGAGTTAAAGCATACGGCTTTATCAAAAAATATTTTTGCCTTAGGTGCTATTAAAGCAGCACGCTTTATAGTTAAGTCTGAGGAAGGACTTTATACAATGGATGATATATTTTGTAAATAGTTTATAAAAGAATAGACTTCAAGTAATTTTTTATAAGTAAAAATATTTTTAAATTTTTAACTTTAAAGGTGCTGTTTCAGACAGCACCTTTTTAAATATTATGGTTTAACAAGAGTTAAATCATACAGAAGAGGCAATGCTCCCAAGGAATATTGGCTTAGAACTCTTCCTGTAATGATCCCAAAGACATGCCCTTAGGATTTGATTGTTATTATAGGTTTTAAAGTAATATTCACATGTATTAGTGTTCATAAAAGCAACATATTTGGTATAATCATAGGTGCCTTTATCAGTTAACACAATACCTTTAGGAATAAAAAGACTATTCATAATATGAAAGCATGTAATAAGTGTTTCATACGAATTTTTTGGAACTGGTACGTGAGATTTTAAAAAAGCTGCACGAATAAAACGTTCAGGGGAGGTAAAACCTCCAGGGAGTGCCATAGTTCCGGAACCTTGTCCAAAAGGAGTTAATGATACATTTCCCCAGTAGACTTCATTTTGCTGAGTAGTTGATATATTCATATAATTTCTTAAATTAGTAATATGCCATCTGAAATCAGGACTATTAGCCATAACTCCTATAGGGTTATCAATTACTTCAAGACCATCTTCTGTTTGTTCAATAACAACAGATTTACCACTTTTGTCAGTGGCGATCCAATGCAGAGGTGCAGCTGTTCTTGTAACTGGATCTAATATGCCTACAATAGTAACATTTTTTAATAAAGATTTTAAATCATCTATGCAGCTGCAACGACCTAAAATAAAATGTAAAAAATCTAAAGAAGCAATTTCTTCTTTATCCTTTATAGGTAAGTTATAGTAGGCGTAACCTGCAAAATATAAGACGGCAGCGGCAAATCCTGTTTCATTTACACCATCAAAAAAGCCAAGCATACCATCAGTTTCTTGCCCCATAGAAATAAAACTATATTTATCAATATACCTTTTCTCTGTTGCAAGGCTGTACCATTCGTAATCTTTAGGTATTACAAAAACTCCAGGTTCAATAGGATGGGAGAAATCCATGGTTCTTCCAAAGAAGTTTTCCTTTTGCACGGATTGGAGTGTAATGGCGGTGCACATAATATAGAACCTCCAATATTATAAAATTATGCTTATAATATATGGTTTCTCAGTAAGGAAAGTGAAGCTTTTTATTCCTTTTACCTCCAAAAAGTTTTACAGTCAGCCTTATCTAATATGTTAAACTGAATTATTTTTTCAAGTAGTGAATAGTCTATAGGATTTTTCCATTTGATACGGAAAATTCTTTTAGTATGTTCATATCCCGATTTTTCTATATCTTCAGCAAATTTAAGTATCACAGCATCTTCGGGTGCAACAGCTATATGCTGCTTTGAAACACTAAAAGCTATAATAAAGGTTCCTTGGTGAGTAAACATAGGCTGATTCCACTTGATTACTGGATTTAACTCTGGAAATTTATTTATAATCCAGTTTAAAATTTCTTCTAATTTATTACGATGATCTGGGTTTTCAATTTTTTCTAGAAATTCAGAAAACGTATTCATAATTATTCCTCCTAAAGTATAGTCTTTTCACTTAAAGAAAAGCTTTTAGTTTATTTTTATATTATTATTATCGTTTATTATCAATGATAATTAAGATTATTTTAATCTTATTCTAAGATAAATATTATTAAATTAATGCTATAATAGATAATAATTTTATTAAATGGGGTGATAACTTGAAGCTTCTATTAGTTGAAGATGATAAAACAATTGCTTCCGGCTTAGAATATTCTTTAGCAAAGGAAGGTTTTAATATAGTTTTATGTCATGATCTTGCTTCCGGAAAAAAAGCTTTTAAAGAAAACAAATTTGATTTATGTTTACTTGATGTATCTTTGCCAGATGGAAATGGTTATGATTTATGTAGAATTATAAGAGAAGAAAGTGAAATTCCTATTATATTTTTAACTGCCTGTGATGATGAAGTAAATGTTGTTATGGGACTTGATATGGGGGCAGATGATTATATAACAAAACCCTTCAGGCTTAGGGAGCTTATATCTAGAATAAAATCGGTACTGAGAAGATACAATAAGGATGATTCGAATAAGATTATTGAAATAAATAACTTAAAGATAAATACCAATGAGGCAAAGGTTTACAAAAATGGAGAAGAAGTTAATCTTACAGCATTAGAATATCGTTTGCTATTAATCTTTGTAAATAATAGGGGGCAAGTTTTGTCTAGAAGTCAGTTATTAGAAAGAATATGGGATGTAGCAGGAGATTTTGTTAATGATAATACCCTAACAGTTTATATTAAAAGAATTCGTGAAAAATTAGAGGATGATCCCCAAAAGCCTAAAATTATTAAAACAGTACGTGGTTTAGGGTATAAGGTAGGTGATTAAAATTAAGATACTTAGAAATAAGGAAATTAGAATTTTATTATTCTTATTAATAGGAGTGTCAGTAACAGGAACTTTTCTAGTTTTTATTATAAATCCTATGGCAGGACTTATAACTTTTATAGTTTCTTTTTTAATAATATATCTAGCCCTTTTATTTACTTTAAAAAGATATAAGGAAATAGAAGATTTATCTGGATATTTACGTGATATCAGCAATGGAAATTACTCTATGGATATAAGGGATAATGAAGAGGGAGAACTTAGCATTTTAAAAAATGAAATTTATAAGGTTACCCTTATGCTTTCAAAACAGGGAGAATATTTAAAAAAGGATAAGGAAGCTTTAGCTGATGCTCTTTCTGACATATCTCATCAATTAAAGACACCCCTTACCTCTATGATGGTTATGATAGATTTATTAAGAGAAGAAAAGTTAGAAGCAGAGAAAAGAATAGAATTTACAAAGAATATAGAAACTCAGCTTAAGCGTATGGAGTGGCTTCTTACATCTCTACTAAAGCTTTCAAAGATAGATGCAGGTACAGTGAGTTTTAAAAAAGATAAAGTATTAGTAGGAGAGCTTATTAAAAAAGCATTGAATCCTTTATTAATTCCTATGGAGATTAAAGAGCAGAAGTTATTTATAGATGGAAAGGAAAATACATCCTTTATAGGAGATATAAATTGGACCACAGAGGCAATTGTAAATATATTAAAAAACTGCATAGAACATACTAAAAATGAGGGTATAATATCTATTTTTTATGATGAAAATCCCTTATATACTGAAATTAAAATAAAAGACAATGGAATTGGTATAGAAAAGGAAGATTTGCCTTATATTTTTAAAAGATTTTATAAAGGTAAAAATGCTAGTGATGAAAGTGTTGGTATAGGGCTTGCTATGGCTAAGAGTATTATAACTAATCAAAATGGAGATTTAAGTGTTAAAAGTAAGAAAAGTGAAGGTACAGAGTTTAGTATAAAGTTTTATAAAGAACAAAAGTGACTAAATTGTAATAAATAAGTCACTCTATAGTCATCTTAGATGGATATACTTTAGGCATAGTAAGAAAATTGGAGGTTTTATAATGGAAATAGTAAGAGTGGAAAATCTGTCTAAGCAATATGGCACTGGAGAAACAGCAGTAAAAGCACTTAATAATGTATCTTTTTCTGTAAATAAGGGGGAGTTTGTTGCAATAGTTGGTGCATCAGGTTCAGGTAAATCTACCTTATTACATTTACTTGGTGGTGTGGATAGACCTACAAGTGGTAAGGTTTTTATTGATAATACAGATATCTACAGTTTAAACGAAACTCAGCTTGCTATATTTAGACGCAGGCAAATTGGGCTTATATATCAATTTTATAATCTTATTCCTGTACTTAATGTGGAAGAAAATATTACCCTTCCTTTATTGCTTGATGGACATAATGTAGATAAAAAACAGTTTAATAAAATAATAAAAATACTTGGATTAGAAAATAGGCTAAAGCATCTGCCTAATCAGCTTTCAGGGGGACAACAGCAAAGAGTATCTATAGGAAGGGCTTTAATAAGTAATCCTGCAATTATTCTGGCAGATGAGCCTACAGGAAATTTAGATAGCAAAAATGGAAATGAAATTATTGAATTATTAAAAATGTTTAATAAAACCTTTGGTCAAACTCTTATTATGATTACTCATGATGAAAGAATTGCCTTGCAAGCAGACAGAATCATTACTATAGAAGACGGTGAAATTACTAAAAATGAGGTGATTCATTCATGAATATTATAAATAAGTTGACTTTAAGACAGTTGCTATTAAATAAGAGACGAACTCTTGTTACCATAATTGGAGTAATAATTTCTGTAGCAATGATTACAGCAGTAGCATCCCTAGGCATTTCTTTTATGGATATGATGAGAAGAAACAGTATATCAAATGAGGGAGAATGGCATGTTCTTTATGAAAATGTAAATAAAACTCAATTAGAGGCAATTAAAAATGATGAGGAAACAAAAGAGCTAATTTTAAGCAGAGGATTAGGATATGCTTTTCTAGAGGGAAGTCAAAATGATAATAAACCATATATTTTTATACAAGAGTATAATGAGGCAGCTTTTGAGAACTTTCCTATTAAATTAATAGATGGGAAACTACCTGAAAGGGAAAATGAAATTGCAATTTCTGAAGCAATAATAAAAAATGCAAAGGTTAATTATAAAATAGGAGATACCGTAACTTTGGAGATTGGACAAAGACATTATCAAGATGAGGATGGTAATGATATAATACTTAGTCAAAAGGATGACTTAAGAAGATTTAATGGTACAATTCAGGAAACATTAATAAAAGAAGTTACAAAATCCTATACAATTGTAGGAATAATAGAAAATCTTAAATGGGAATATTCCTGGGCACCAGGGTATAATGCAATATCTTATATTGATGAAAATATTATAAAGCCAGAGGAAGAAGTAAATTCATCAGTTATTTTAAAGAATATAAATTCTAAATTATTTAAAAATGCAGAAAATTTAGCTTCTCAAAATGGTATAGAGAAAGTAAGCTTTAATAATGATTTATTAAGATGTTATGGAGTTATTAAAGATGATAATCTAAGAAATATGATTATAGTTTTATCTATTATTGTTACAGCGATAATAATGATTGGATCTATATCTTTAATATATAATGCTTTTGCTATTTCTGTATCAGAACGTTCAAGGCATTTAGGAATGTTATCAAGTGTTGGTGCAACAAAGAAACAAAAGAGAAATTCTGTATTTTTTGAAGGAGCTGTTATTGGGATAATAAGTATTCCTGTTGGAATTATAGCTGGTTTATTAGGCATGGGCATTACTTTTAGATTTATAAATTCAATGATTCAAGGGGTATTAGGAATAACAGAAAATCTAAAATTAGTAGTGTCACCAGTATCAATTTTAATAGCAATTTTTGTTTCTATCATTACTATTTTAATTTCAACTTATATACCAGCAAAGAGGGCATCAAATGTTTCTGCTATAGATGCAATTAGGCAAACACAAGATGTTAAAATTAAAGGAAAAGAAGTAAAGACCTCAAAGTTAACAAGAAAAATATTTGGTATAGAAGGTGAGCTGGGATTAAAAAATCTTAAACGAAATAAAGCAAGATATAGAGCTACTGTATTTTCTTTGATCATAAGTATGATTTTGTTTTTAGCGGTATCTTATTTTACCTCAAGTCTTAAAAAATCTTTACTACTTACTCAAGATGGAATTAATTTTGATGTGGTAGTCTATTTTAATGATAGAGATAGGGTGAAGCAGGAAGAAATAATTAATAAAATAATCTCCTTAGATAATATTTCTGAATATAATTATATTTATAGTCTAGATCTTAATTCCTGGGTTAAAGAAGAATTTGTACCTGACTATATAAAGGAGTTCCAGCAGGAAGCCTTGTCAGATGGAAAATATCCTTATGATATATCAGTAAAAGCATTGGATAATGAAGCTTTAAAAGTTTATTCAGAAGAAGTTGGACTTGACTTTAATAAACTACTAGATGTAGAAAATCCTTCTGCTATAGTTATTGATACAATAAGATATGAAGATGGAAGGACAAATAGATATATTGAAGAAAAGGCGATTAAGACAAAGATAGGAGAAAAACTAGATTTAGAATTTTATGATTATGAATTTAATGAAAGGGTTTCTGTTGGTTCATTAGAAATAGCTGCTTTAACTGATAAGGTTCCTATGGGGATTTCATCATCCATTTATGGAGCTGCTTTTAATGTAATTATTTCTGAAGAGCTTCTTTATAAAATAGCAGAAGCTAATAAAAATGTAAGTGATAATATTAATAGAATTCTTTACTTGAAAAGTGATAATCCTTTAATTCTTCAAGAAGGTATTGAAGAAATCCAAAAGTCATATGTGCAAGATGAAATATCTTTTTATAATTTACATATGGCTAGACAGCGAGAAGAGCGAATGATTTTAATAATGTCAGTGTTTACTTATGCTTTTATTTTACTTATTACTTCAATTTGTATAGCAAATATATTTAATACAATATCAACTAGTATTGCTCTTAGGAAGAGGGAATTTGCAATGCTTAAGTCTGTTGGAATGACTTCTGAGAGCTTTAATAAAATGATAAATTATGAAAGTATATTTTATGGGATAAAGGCTCTATCTTATGGTCTACCAATTAGTTTTTTTGTAATGTTTTTAATGTATAAAACCTTGATGATTAATTTTAGCTTTGAATTTGAAGTTCCATGGTTTAGTGTTTTTATATCAATTGTATCAGTATTTATAATAGTTGGATCTGCCATGATTTATTCAAGCAAAAAGGTTAAAAAAGAAAATATTATTGATGCATTAAAACAGGAAATTATATAACTATTCGATATATTTTCTATAAAAAAATCAAATATAAATAAATTATCCATGTTATTATGAATACGTGAAAGGGCGGGAACAATGTTAAAGGAATTGAATGGTGTAATTGACTATATTGAAGAACATTTAACTGATGATTTATCTCTTGAAGTAATTTCTGAATATGCTGGAGTTTCTGATTATCATTTTAGAAAGATATTTTTATATCTTACAGGGTTTAGCCTTAGTGAATATATAAAAAATAGAAGGTTATCAGAAGCAAGTATGGATTTACTGAATGGAGAAAAAGTAACTGATGTTGCATTTAAATATGGTTATCAATCAACTGATGGTTTTACTAGAGCTTTTAAAAAATGGAGTGGACTATTACCTTCAGATGTAATAAAAAATGGTGTCGGTAAAACATTTCCCAAACTTTCATTTATAATAACCGTTAAGGGAGGAAATAATATAGAATTTAGAATAGAAGAAAAACCTGCTTTTAATTTAGTTGGTGTATCTAAGCGTGTTCCTATGCAGTTTGAGGGGATAAATAATGAGATTGTTAAACTTGCTCAAAGTATAACGGATAAGCAAAGGGAGGAAATGCATTCCCTTCAAAATATTGAACCTTATGAAATTATTAGTGCTTCCTATGAGTCTGATACTAGCTTCATGAAAGAAGAGGGATATTTAACTCACTTAATAGGTGTTCTAACAACTAAAAATGAAGTGAGTGATTTATTAGAAAAAGTGCCTGTTGAAGCTTGTACTTGGGCTGTATTTCCTAATGAAGGACCTTTTCCTTCTATCTTACAGGAAACAATGGCAAAAATATATTCAGAATGGCTTCCTGCTTCTAATTACGAAGTACTTAATTTTCCTTCATTTTCATTTGCTAAAATGAATGAAACTAAGGAAGCTTATGCATATAGTGAAATATGGCTTCCTGTTAAAAAGAAATAAAAAATAGAAATATCCTTCCAATTACGGTATATTTAAAGTCTTATTTGGAAGGATATTTATATGCAAATACTTATTGGTACTATTTCAAGGGCGGGGCCATAAATTTCTGTAATAAATTCACGTGGTATTGAAAAACCATTATCATTTAATACTTTAAAATAGGGCTTAAAGGAATTAAGAAGGCTTTTATAATATTCGGTCAATCCTGTTTTTCTTAATTCGCTTATATTTTCCTTTGATGATTTAATTACACTTGCAACTTTGCCGAAGACAGTACAATTGCAGGCTTCAAGGTCATAGATATAGGAAAACTTTGAAGTATAGTTGGTGTTTAAGCTTAAAATGGAAGAGAAGGAATTTGATTTTACAAGAACTTCTAAAGTATTACCTTTAATAAGAAGTTTTTGCATAGACTTAAGTAATTCTAATATTGATGTATAAGTTAGAGGACCAAGATTTGAATTGTTAAATTGCTTATCTAAAGATGAAGGGTCATAATTAGTTAATATAAGTATGCAGTTATCTATAGTATTTGAAAGAGAATTTATTTTTAATGAACCATTAAATTCAACATAATCACCGTTAAATATATCATCAATGGAAGCTTGATTATTATTTAAATTCTTTATTAAATTTAGATCAATCATAGCCCTTTTTAAAATATTGTAATAAAGGAAGGTAGAATAAGCCCTTTTTATAGTAATATCATTTCTATCATAGTTTTTGCTTTCAAGGTATTTTAGAGAGTCTTCATAATTGTAGCAGCTTTTACCGATAGTTGTGCTATCATCCTTATCTCCTTTAGTGTTCTTATAGTCTTCGCTATGCTGACCCTTATTATTGTTTTGATATTTACCAGTATAGGTATTATCATTAACTTTTCTAATAGTAATACTTTCAAAATATCCATTTATTAAAATTGAAGAAATATCTTGTATCATATCCTGATTTAAATATATTGGACTAAGCAAAGACATTATTATCTACCTGTTTTAAAATTATTATATATAATAATATATTAATGATAATTAATAATGTGCCAGTGGAGTCCTTTGAAACAGGAGCTTATTAATAAATTAACCCCGTGAAGTATTATTTTAAAACTTCACGGGGTTTTAATTATTTTTAAAAATGATAAAAAACATATTCACAAAAGAATATGGATATGTTATAATGCTTTCTATATTTATGACAACAAAATCCCCATTATACAATAGAGAGGTAATTTTTATTATAATGAGTTATGAGGGATTTGTCAATAGATAAATTTATTTTTTTAAAATTGGAGGATAATTATGAGTACAAAGTATGTATTTGTTACAGGTGGTGTTGTATCTTCATTAGGAAAAGGTATTACAGCAGCTTCTTTAGGAAGATTATTAAAAAATAGAGGGTTAAAGGTTTCTATACAAAAGTTTGATCCATATTTAAATGTAGATCCTGGTACTATGAGTCCATATCAACATGGAGAGGTATTTGTAACTGAAGATGGTGCAGAAACAGACTTAGATTTAGGACACTATGAAAGATTTATAGATGAAAATTTAAATAAGTATAGTAATGTAACTACAGGTAAGATCTACTGGTCTGTAATATCTAAGGAAAGAAAAGGAGAATATTTAGGAGGTACAGTTCAGGTTATTCCTCATATTACAAATGAAATAAAGAAGATGATTCAAAGAGTTTCTGAGGTTAAGGACGTTGATGTTGTTATAACTGAAATTGGGGGAACAGTTGGAGATATTGAATCCCTGCCATTTTTAGAAGCAATAAGACAAATTAAATATGATGTTGGAATGGAAAATGTATGCTTTATTCATGTTACATTAGTCCCTTATCTTGGAAAGGCAGGAGAGTTAAAAACTAAACCAACTCAGCATTCTGTAAAAGAATTAAGAAGTATAGGTATTCAGCCGGATATAATAGTTTGCCGTTCTGAAAAGGAAATATCAAATGATTTAAAAAATAAAATTGGATTGTTCTGTAATGTAAATGGAGAAGCAGTAATACAAAATTTAGATGCAGAAAATTTATATGAAGTTCCTCTTATGCTTCATAAAGAAGGTTTAGATACTTTAGTTTGTAAGAAGTTAGGTTTAGAATATAATGAAATAGATAATAGTAAGTGGATTGAAATGGTTAGTAAGCTAAAGACACTATCTGATACTGTAAATATTGCATTGGTAGGCAAGTATGTAGAATTCCATGATGCTTATTTATCAGTTGTAGAGGCTTTAAATCATGGTGGACTACATAATGATGTAAAAGTAAATATAAAATGGGTAGATGCAGAGGAAGTAACAAAAGAAAATGCAGAAGAACTATTAAAAACCGTAGATGGCGTGCTTGTACCTGGTGGTTTTGGTGATAGGGGTGTAGAAGGAAAAATTGAGGCTATAAGATATGCAAGGGAAAATAAGCTTCCTTTCTTAGGAATTTGTCTTGGTATGCAGTGTGCAGTTATAGAGTATTCAAGAAATGTGTTAGGACTTAGAGATGCTAATAGTTCAGAAATAAATCCTAATACAGAATATCCAGTTATAGATCTAATGAATGATCAAAAAGATATTGATAAAATGGGTGGAACTATGAGATTAGGAGCATATCCTTGTAAAATTGAAAAGGGAACTTTTTCAGCAGAAGCTTACAAGGAAGAATTTATTTATGAAAGACATAGACATAGATATGAATTTAATAATGAATTTAGATCTAAGTTAACTGAAGCTGGAATGGTTCTTTCAGGACTAAGCCCTGATGGTAGATTAGTAGAAATTGTTGAAATAAAAGATCATCCTTGGTTTGTTGGAGCACAATTCCATCCTGAATTAAAGTCAAGACCTAACAGACCACATCCATTATTTAAGGATTTTATAAGGGCTTCTATTAAATACAATAGTAAAAGATAATTAATATTGACATAAGATTATTGTTTGTGATGTAATTGTAGTAAAAAAGAAGAAAGGATAGAATCCAATATGAGGGGAAAGAAATTAGGATTTATCGGATGCGGCAATATGGCAGGGGCTATTTTAGATGGAATATTAGAAAGTGAAGTTTTAAAGCCTTCAGATATTGTTGTATTTGACATTAACACAAAAGTAAGAGAAAGAGTTATAAAAAAAGGAATAGAAGTTAGTGAGAGCATTAAAGATCTCTGCAAGCTATCAGAGAAAGTGCTTCTTGGTGTAAAACCAAATATAATAAAAAATGTTTTGAAGGAAGCAGGAAAAGCATTAGAAGGAAAGGCAATATTATCAATAGTTGCTGGCATTAGTAGTGATACTATAAAGGATTGGGCTGATACAGAGGTTAGAGTTTTAAGAATAATGCCTAATACTCCAGCTATGGTTGGAGAAGGGGCTACAGTACTTTGTTCTGATACTACATTTACTGAAGAAGAAAAGGCAGAAGCAGAAAAAATATTTAAATCCATAGGTATTGTAGAATGGCTTCCAGAAAAGATGATTGATACTGTAACTGGTCTTAGTGGAGGAGGACCTGCTTATGTAGCTATGTTTATTGAAGCCTTGGCTGATGGGGCTGTATTGAATGGTTTATCTCGTGCTACAGCTTATCGTTTAGCGGCACAAACAGTACTTGGAAGTGCAAAAATGATTTTAGATACAGGAATGCATCCTGGAGTATTAAAGGATATGGTTTGTTCACCAGGAGGAACTACAATTGAAGGAGTAAAAGCCTTAGAAGATGGTGGTTTACGTTCAGCTGTTATACAATCAGTTATAGATAGCAGTAATAAATCTCGTAAATTAAGTAAAAAGTAAAAGATATAATAAATAAAAACGCAGATAGAATTATTTTTATTAAATTCTATCTGCGTTTTTTTACTGCCTTATTTAATATTTTCTTAAATTTCCATTGGAAGCAGGCTCATCAGCTTTAGTTTGATGAATGGTGCCATGAGGATGTTGAGGTGGTGCATATATGGAATATAATTTAAGAGGCTCATTACCTGTGTTAATAACATTATGCCATGTACCCGCAGGTATCATTATTGCAAAATCATCAGTAACTCTTCTTTCAAAATCTAAGTTATCTCTATCAGTTCCCATTCTAACAATTCCTTCACCTTCTTCAATACGCAAGAACTGATCAACATCAGAGTGAATCTCTAAGCCTATATCTTCCCCAACGCTTAAACTCATTAAGGTTACTTGTAAGTTGTTACCTGTCCATAAGGCAGTACGGAAATTATTATTTTGTTTAGTAGCTTCATCAAGATTGATTACGTAAGGAGTTGGACCATGATCTGTAAGCGTATTATTTATCATAAATTCTGAACGATAAGGATAAGGGGTAAAACCATAGTCCCAATTATTTCTTGGTATATTTACCCAGTAATGATAAGGATCATAAGAATTATACAAGCTTGTCATTCCTTTCAAAAATCTTATAACACTATAATCACTATAATATAGTATGTTTTTTTATAAATGTTGTGTATTGAGGATAAATAAAAATTATATGGATTTTTAATTTTTGTAAATTAATTGCTTTAATAATAGTTAGAATTTAATAATATAAAGAAGTAGTTGATAAAATAATTTTATTCTTAATTTTAGGAGGAAGAGTTATGGGATATAAACTGATAGCTTGCGATATGGACGAAACTTTGCTTAATGATAATCATAAGATATGTAAAAGAAATATTGAAATGATAAAAAGAGCGAAAGAAGAATATGGAGTTAAATTTGTACCAGCTACAGGGAGAGGTTATAAGTCTATTCAAAAAGATTTATTAACTTTAGATTTATATGATAAAAAGGAGGAATATGTATTATCTTTTAATGGAGGAGCTATTACAGAAAATTATAAAAATAAAATCCTTCAATTTAAGGGTATAAATTTTAGTAAGATGAAAGAGATATTTGAATTTGGATTGACTAAAGATGTTTGTCAGCATGTTTATACTAGAGATAGGGTGTACATTTATAACATATCTGAAAGTGAGAAGGAAAGAATACAGCATTTAAATTTTGATTTCATAATAATGAAGGAAAATTCGGTTGATTTTTTAGAGAAAGAAGAAATATCTAAAATCTTGTTTCAAAATACAAATCTTCCATATTTAATGTCTTTAGAAAAAGAAATGAGGAAGATTATTGATAATTGTTGTGATATAAGTTATTCTTCTAATCGTTATATGGAATTTAATGCATTAGGGGTAAATAAAGGACAAGGGCTCATAGATTTAGCAAGAATTTTAAATATAGATATAAAAGATACAATCGCTATAGGAGATAATTATAATGATATGTCTATGCTTAAAGTAGCAGGATTATCAGTAGCTGCTAATAATGCAGTAGAGGATATAAAGAAAATTTGTGATTATACTACAAGAGCTGATAATAATGAAGGTGTAGTTGCGGAAGTGATAGAGAAATTTATTATAAATAATTAGACGAGTTTTAAGGATATGTGGATTTTAAACGCATGTCCTTTTTATTTTATAAAATTAGTTAATATTTTTATTATGATAATCAGGGAAATTCAGAGAGAAAATTTGATTAATAAAGAGAAGTGATAATAAATTGAAATATATTTAGAAAATGATAAATTTATTGTAAATTTGAACAAATTGTAAACTTGTATGTTTGTCCATGAAAATGTAATATAAGCTTAATTGCTTAAATTGCCTATTTAATAATATTAATTATTTCTCTTCTAAAGAGGCATAATAAGAACAAAAAAATAATTATATTAGGGATTGGTATAAATAAAGGAGTATCTAATATGAAAGTAATGATAGTTGGTATAGGAAAGCTGGGTTATAAATTAGCTGAAGCTATGATAAGTGAGGGAATTGATGTTACATTAATAGATTCAAATCCTAAGGTTATAGAAAGAATAAATGATCATTTAGATGTTCTTACTGTAAATGCAAATGGTTTGGAAGTCGGTATTTTAAAAGAACTTAATATTGAAGAGTATGATTTGCTGATAGCAGCTACTAGTAGTGATGAAACTAATACTATAATATGTACCTTAGCTAAAAAATTAGGATGCAAGAAAACTATTGCAAGAATGAGAAATCCAGAATATACAGAACAGCTGGACTTTATTAAAAATGAACTTGGAATAGATTTAATAGTTAATCCTGATTTAGCTATTGCAAATGAAATATCAAGATATTTATTAAAAAAATATAGTTTTTACACGGGTGATTTTGCAAAAGGAAAAGTTCAAATGCTTGATTTAAATGTTAATTTTTTACCGGGATTTGTAGGAAGCAGAATTATGGATTTAAAAAGTATGAATGGAATTCTTATTGCAGCTATAACAAGAAATGGAGATGTTATTATTCCAAATGGTTCCACAGAGTTAATGGAAGATGATATTATTCATTTTATTGGAGATACAAAAAGTATTAATAGTCTAGCTGATAAATATAGACTTAATACAAATAGAAAACAAATTAAAAGGGCAATGATATTTGGGGGAGGTAAGCTTGGCTATTATTTAGCTCAAAAATTAACTGAAGCGAATATAAATGTTGTTATAATTGAAGAAGATAGAGAAAGATGTAAATATTTAAGTAATAATTTAGATGATGTCTTAGTAATTCATGGTGATGGAACTGATATAAATATCCTTGATGAAGAAGAATTAGCGTCAATGGATGCATTTATAGGAGCAACGGGTTTTGATGAGCAGAATATATTAATGTGCCTTATGGCTAAACAGGCTAATGTTAATAAAGTTATAGTTAAGATAAGCCGGCCTAGTTATTCAAGTTTGATAGATAAATTTGGAATTGATGCTGCCTTAAATCCTGTTAATATTACTGTAAGTAATATACTCAAGTTTATACGTGGCGGTAAGGTAGTTTCAGTTTCTTTACTTTTAGGTGAACAAGCAGAAGTCACTGAGGTTATTATTGATGAAAGCTTAGATATAGTTGGTAAAAAGGTATCAGAGTTAGGATTGCCAAAGGGAATAATAATAGGTGCAGCTGTACAAAAAGGAAAGGTAGTTATTCCTAATGGTAATACAATTATTAATGCAAAGGATAGATTGATTATATTTTGTTTGACAGAGGATACAGTAGCAATGGATATGTTTTTTAAACCTAAAAAGGGAGGGAAATTAAGTGAATTATGGAATCGTATTTAAGATTCTAGGAAAGATATTAAATCTTGAAGCATTATTAATGATCCCATCCCTGCTTGTTGCAGTATATTATGGAGAATCAGATGTAATAGCTTTTATAAAATGCATAATTTTTATTGGTATTATAGGCTATGCAATGTCTAAGGTAAAAAGTAAAAATAAGAAAATAAATGGCAAGGAAGGTTTGGCTATAGTAACTTTTGGTTGGATTTTAGCATCTTTTTTTGGATCTCTTCCATATGTTGTTTCAGGAGTTATTCCTTCTCTAGTAGATGCTTTTTTTGAAACTGTATCTGGATTTACTACAACAGGTTCTACAATATTATCTGATATAGAAATAGTTCCAAAGGGAATTTTATTTTGGCGTAGTTTTACTATATGGATAGGCGGCATGGGGATATTAGTATTTGGAGTTGCAGTTCTTCCAAGTATAGGTGTAGGTGGATTCCAAATATTTAAGGCAGAAAGCCCAGGTCCAATAAAGGATAGAATAGTGCCAAAGATAAAAGAAACAGCGAAGATCTTATATACAACTTATAGCATTATTACTGTAATATTAATGATATTGCTTATATTAGGTGGTATGTCTTTTTATGATGCTGTAAATCATGCATTTTCTACAATTGGTACAGGAGGCTTTTCTACTAAAAATTTAAGTATAGGTACTTATAATAGTTCTTATATACACATGATTATTGCAATATTTATGCTTTTATCCGGTGTGAATTTTTCTTTATATTATGCCCTATATAAGGGGAAATGGAGAGAAGTAATAAAAAATTCTGAATTGAAATTTTATCTTGGATTAATATTTATCTCAGTAGTTTTAATTTCCATAAATTTATTGTTTACTTCTTATGATAAGATTAGTATTGCCCTTAGGGACGCTTTCTTTCAAACAAATGCTATTATTACAACAACTGGTTTTTCAACTGTAGATTTTGATAAATGGCCGACTTTTAGTAAATCTATATTATTTTTATTAATGTTTGTTGGTGGATGTGCAGGTTCTACTGCTGGAGGTATAAAGAATATTCGTATAGTAGCTTTGTTAAAACTTGTAAAAAGACAAATAGTAAAAACTTTTCATCCAAGAGCCATGATACCTGTTAAAATAGATGGAAGATCAATTTCAAGTGATACCACTGCAGCAATAACCAGTTTTTTTGTTTTGTATATTGGTATATTTGTAGTAGGAACAATAATAATATCTTTTGAAGGTTTTGATTTTCTTAGTTCGGCTAGTGCTGTTGCTACTGCTTTAGGAAATGTAGGTCCAGGTTTTGGGGTTATAGGGCCAATGTTTAATTTTAGTGTGTTTAGTGATTTTAGTACTTTATTATTGGCTATCTTAATGTTATTAGGAAGATTAGAGTTATTTACAATTATAGCTTTATTTGCTCCAACAAAGTGGAAAAATGAGGTTTAAGTTTTTAAAAAGCTGATTTCTGTTAGTTCAGAGGTCAGCTTTTTAAGCTATATTATGAATAAATTTATAATGGGTTACAAATTATAAAGATTAAAGAATAAAATTTAAAATAAAAATTGAATATTCTGATAATTTTAAATATAATTAAATATATAAGGGGGTATAAATTATGAATGAGTATAGAGGTTATGAGATTGAAGTTATAAAAAATAATGAAAAGGAATACCCTTTTAAAGCTATTGCAAAAAAAGGAGAAAATGAAATAAAACATAAGGGAAGAACAGAAACAGAAGCAATTGATCTGGTTAAGCAGGGTATTAATATTGTTATAAATAAGGTAGAAAAAAATAATTTTCAGTAGAGAATTAAAGAATCTTCAATATTTTGAAGGTTCTTTTTTTGGTCAAAAGAAAATAGCTGGTTATTAAAAAATTGAATTTGATTTGACATTAAAATTTTAATAGTTTAACATTAAAGTATTATTACTTTAGTGCTAAAGTATTAGGAGGAAGTTATGATTGAAACTGATTTAGCTATGAAATTTAAAAAAATTCATCAAAGGGTAATGCAGTTAATGCAGAAAAAGATAGATAAATATGGTTTGAGCACAGGCCTTTTACATATTGCCCTTATAATAGAAAAAAATCCTGATATAAGTCAGAAGGATATAGCAAAGGAACTTAGAGTGACAGAGGGTGCGATTAGTACTTCAATAAAGAAGCTGTTAAATTTAAAAATACTTGATCAAATACCTTTAGAGGAAGATATGAGATATAATAAATTAGTTTTAACTGAATTAGGTAAGTCTATTATAGATGATTATAGAGATTATCTACCCAATATATATAAAGAAATGTTTAATGGATTTAATCAAGAAGACTTATTAAAATTAAGCAATTTCTTATATAAAATAAATAAGAATTTAGATAATATGAATAAATAATAATTTAAATAGTATGAAAAACTAAAATGATTAGAAGTTAGAAGAATAGGAGGGATATTTTGAAAAAATTATTACCGTTTATGAAAAAGTATAAGATTTTTGCTATTTTAAGTCCAATACTTATGATTTTAGAAGTTTTAGCAGACATAGTTATTCCATATTTTATGTCATTAATAGTAGATATAGGAATAGTGAATAAAGATATTAATTATATTATAAGGATAGGAATTATTATGATTATTTCTGCCTTATTGGGTATGACCTTTGGAGTTATGAGTTCCCATTATGGAGCTAGGGCAGGTTATGGTTTTGCAGCAGAAATTAGAGCTGAAATATTTAGAAAAATTCAAAGATTTTCTTTTGCTAATTTAGATGAATTTTCAGTTTCATCCCTTATAACAAGACTTACTAATGATTGTAATACTTTAGGGCAGGTTGCTACGATGAGTTTACGTATGGCTATAAGAGCTCCTTTCCTATTATTATTTGCCCTTATTATGGCATTTAATATAAATTCATCTTTAGCAAAAATATTTATGGTTGTATTACCTCTTACAGCCCTTATTATAGGATTTGTAATGGTAAAAGCTAGACCGCTATTTAGAATGCTTCAAACTAAGATTGATAGGGTAAATGCAATTATTCAAGAAAATTTAATAGGAATAAGAGTTGTAAAATCTTTCAATAGGCAAAAGCATGAAGAAAAAAGATTTAAGGAAAGAAATGATGATGTAAGAAATACTGCAATTAAAGCTGTTTCTTTAGTTGTTGCTTTAATGCCTGCTTTTAATCTTATAGTTTTCTCAACAATAATTGCAGTTCTTTGGTTTGGCGGACAGAAAGTAACAGCGGGAACTATGGCAAGTGGAGAGTTAATTTCCTTTATTACTTACATAATACAAGTTTTAATGGCTCTTATGCTAATGGCTTTTTTCCTTATGCAATTAATGCGTGGTATAGCTTCTGGAGGTAGAGTTATAGAAGTATTAGAAACAGAATCAGAAATTAAAGAAATATTAAATCCTATAAAAGAATTGAAAGACGGTTCTATAAGTTTTAAAAATGTAAACTTTATTTATCCAAGAAGCAAGGAAAAAACTTTAAAGAACATAAATTTTGAAGTAAAATCAGGAGAAGTTCTTGGAATTATTGGTTCTACAGGTTCTTCTAAATCTACCTTAGTACAGCTTATACCAAGGCTTTATGACGTAACAGAAGGAGAAGTTATTGTTGGTGGCTTAAATGTAAAAAATTATGAGATCAAAGCCTTACGTGATCAGGTAGCCTTTGTATTGCAAAAGAATACTTTGTTTTCAGGAACTATTCGTGAAAATATGAAGTGGGGAAATGAAAATGCAACAGATGAAGAGATAATAAATGCTCTTAAACAAGCCCAAGCTTGGGAATTTGTTTCAAAGTATGAAGACGGCTTGGATCATAGAGTAGAACAAGGTGGAGATAATTTCTCAGGCGGTCAAAAGCAAAGGTTAAGTATTGCTAGAGCTTTATTAAAATCGCCTAAGATATTAATTTTAGATGATTCAACCAGTGCTGTAGATATGACTACTGATGCTAAAATTCAACGTGCATTTAAAGAAGAACTAGGTCATATTACTACAATAATCATTGCTCAAAGAATTTCATCAATTCAGCATGCTGATAGAATTATTGTAATGAATGAAGGGGAAATAGAATCCTTTGGAGATCATGAAACTTTAATGAAGGTATCTCCGATTTATAAAGAAATCTATGAGTCACAAAAGAAAGGGGTGGTTGGAGAATGAGTAAACACCGTCAATTACGCCCAAATGATCCTAAAAAAACAATAAAAAGATTATTTAAATATTTAAGATACAATAAAGCTTTATTATGGTGGGGAATAATTTTTATAATATTAAGCTCCATTGCACAAATAGGAACTAATGCTATGTTAAGCCCTATAATAGACACTTTAGTTAAAGGGGATGGCATGAGAATATTTATAAGATATCTTATTATAATGGGAATGTTGGTAATAGTTATTTCTGCATCTGAATATTTGGGAAACTTGTTTATGGCAAAGTTAGCTCAAAAAACTATTCATAAAATTCGTGAAGATATGTTTTCTCATATGGAAAAACTGCCGATTTCTTATTTTGATAGAAATTCTCATGGGGATTTGATGTCTACTTTTACTAATGACGTAGATATGCTTAACCAAGCTTTTGAGCAAGGTATATCACAAATTATTGTATCAGCAATAACAGTTGTAGGAACCTTTATAATGATGTTATTTATTAGTCCAATTCTAACAATAATAGTAGTAATTATGCTTGTAATCATGCTTTCTTTTACAAATTATGTTGGGAAAAAGTCGACAAGATATTTCCGTAATCAACAAGCTGCCTTAGCTGATATGAATGGATATATAGAAGAAATGATGTCAGGACAAAAGGTAATTAAGGTATTTAATTATGAGAAAAGGGCTGTTGATACTTTTGATAAAAAAAATGAAGAGCTTCGTAAGGCGAGCAGCAGTGCAGCTACTTATGGTGTTATGCTTCTTCCTATTATGGGGAACTTATCTTATGTATTATATGCCCTTATATCAATGGGCGGAGCCTTTTTAGTAATGGTAAATAAATTAAGTATAGGTAATATTGCATCTTATTTGCAATACACAAGAACAATTTCTAGACCTATAACTCAAGTTTCTAATCAACTTAATACTTTATTTGCAGCTCTAGCTGGAGCAGAAAGAATTTTTAAAGTATTAGATGAAAAAGTGGAAATTGACGAGGGAGATGTTACTTTAGTTAGAAGAGAAGATGGTACTGCTTATTGGAAGGTTCCAAATAAAAATGGAGGATATGAAGAAGTAGCTCTTAGGGGTGATATTACCTTTGAAAATGTAGACTTTGGTTATCTTCCAGGACAGAGAGTGCTAAAGAATATAAGTCTATATGCAAAGCCAGGGCAAAAAATAGCCTTTGTAGGATCAACTGGTGCTGGTAAAACAACTATAACAAATCTTATAAATAGATTTTATGAAATTAGTGATGGAAAAGTATTATATGATGGAATAGATATTAGACGTATTAATAAGCAGGATTTAAGAAGTACAATGAGTATAGTTCTTCAAGATGTTCATTTGTTTGAGGGAACAATAGCAGATAATATTAGATATGGAAGATTAGATGCTACAGATGAGGAAGTAAAGGAAGCTGCAAAGCTTGCTAATGCTCATTATTTTATCAAAAATTTACCTCAAGGATATGATACAATGCTTACAGAAGATGGTCATAATTTATCACAAGGTGAACGTCAATTATTATCTATAGCTAGAGCAGCAGTAGCTGACCCAACTATACTTATTCTTGATGAAGCTACTTCATCTGTAGATACAAGAACTGAAAAGCTGATTTCAGAAGGTATGGATAAATTAATGGAAGGAAGAACAACCTTTGTAATTGCTCATAGATTATCAACAGTTCGTGATTCTAATGCAATAATGGTGTTAGAACAAGGAGAAATAATAGAACGAGGAAATCATGAAGATTTAATGAAGCAAAAAGGTCGTTATTATGATTTAAATACTGGAACAGTTGAGTTAGATTAATTTTAAAAAATAAAGGATAAAAGGAATAAGGAAAATAAAAAGAGAATAATAATTAACGATTACTAATTAATAATTAAAGGAAAAGTTTTAAAGGAATGGAAAATTGTGAGTGTATGAGGAGGGCGTATGTTTAAGGATTTAGTAAAGAAAAATAGAAGTTATAGGCGTTTTTATGGAGATATGAAAGTTACAAAGGAACAACTAAAAGATCTTATAGAATTAGTAAGATTAACACCGAGTGCTGCTAATCTTCAGCCTCTTAAATATATTTTGATTTCAGAGGAAGAAATGAATAAAAAAGTTTATGAAACTTTAAAGTGGGCTGGATATTTAAAAGATTGGAATGGGCCTATTGAAAGTGAACGTCCTACAGGATATATTGTTATGCTTAGGGATAAAAATATAAGTCAAAAGCAAAGTGTAGATGAAGGAATTTCTGCCCAAACTATATGTCTTGGAGCTACAGAAATTGGGTTAGGATGCTGCATAATAGGATCTATTAATAGAAGCAAATTATCAGAAATCCTAAATATTGCTGATAATTTTGATATAGTTTTAGTTATTGCATTAGGATATCCAAAGGAAAATGTAATAATTAAAGATTTAGCTGAAGATAGAAATATTAAGTATTATAGAGATGAAGAAGGAAATCACTATGTTCCAAAACGAAGTATTAATGAATTAATTGTAGAAGAAATATAGTTTTTATTCAATAAAATTAAGAATTAAAAATTATAATAAAAGACTATCACTAAATTAAAATGTAAAATGTACCCTATGGAATAGACAATTTAAAAAAAGTCTATGCCATAGGGTATTTTTATGTATAATAAAATAAATA
>ENA-OWOZ01000912-OWOZ01000912.1-bioreactor-metagenome-genome-assembly--contig:-NODE-912-length-31682-cov-37.642810_pt1 | contig 31682 bp, 27 predicted proteins | sample MGYA00238140_ERZ651804 | MGnify/ENA primary metagenome ERZ651804 (study PRJEB26910, sample SAMN07631232) | bioreactor metagenome | isolation source: Switchgrass digestor | place: USA: Dartmouth... | reverse complement strand
GTTATTTCTCCCCGATTTGCTTTTGTTCCTGATCCTTCCAAACATTTTCCCCATCACCTGTTTTGCAGTATAACCATTCTCCGGCTGTGAAATACCATTTGGCCGACCTGTCCCGGTGAGCCCCGGAACTTATTCATGGGGCAGATTCTTATTATCAGCACCATTTGTGGAATACAGGCCATAAAACTAGAAAAATCTGAAATTAATGTATTGACATTTCCGAACCGATTGGATAAAATTACATCGATTTGTGTCGATAGTTGAATATTGTATACCTCATGTACAAGGGCAAACCTGCCGAAAGGCAGGGACGCAAAGCTACGAGTCTAAAGCCGTTTTGGCCATGACAGTCGGGCTGCCATAGGTTTTATAGGGCGTAGTAGAGCCATGGCATTGGTTTGTCCTGGCTCTTTTATTTTTGCATACAGTATACTTTCAAATACGAAAGGAGGCGCAACAATTGTGTGCCGTCCGGCACACAAGAACGCAGCAGAAATTGGAGAAAACAAGGATTTTGGAATTGAAGCAGGATACGTGCATCATCAACACACTCAAAAAACTTGATCCGGTCACTTACAGGCACTCTTTCAGCGTAGCCAATCTCGCGGTGCGGTTTGCGGAATCATCAGGATGCGGCCTGGATCAGGCCACCGTGTATTATGCGGGCCTGTATCACGACATCGGAAAGTACCACATTGATGACGGGATCCTGAACAAGCCGTCAAAGCTTGACGAAAAAGAGTTTGAAGCCATGAAAATGCATCCCGAGTTCGGCTATCGCATGCTCAAGGATACCGGGCTTTCCGATACGGTATTGGAAGCCGTCCGCTACCACCACGAAAAGTACAACGGCGGGGGCTATCCTTCGGGGCTTGTTGCCGGTGAAATTCCCTTACTGGCCAGGATCATCCATATTTGCGACGTATACGATGCCCTGACATCGGACAGGCCGTACCGGAAAGGCTACACCCCGGAAAAAGCGGTGGAGATCATGAAAGACATGCAGGATCAGTTCGATCCAGTATTGTTCCGGAAATTCATCGCCGGGATACGGGAGTTCCAGGCCTGAGGAAAATCCGTCCCTTATGGCTCCAGCACAGGATCCCCGATAATATAGCCTGCATTTTCAACAAATTGGGATGCGGGATTCAGCTGTAGCGTCAGCTTCTTCACTCCCCTGATATCGGCTTCAATACGCACCGGTCCGGAAGAGGATCCGACGGATACGGTTGACAGGAGAAGTTTTCCGTCGCCCAGTATGTTGAGCCAGGCCTTTTGAGAGGGATCAATATGCTGAAAGGCCTGACTGACCGAAAAAACGCAGCTGAACCTGGAATAACCCTTGTCCAGGTTGTACTCCACAGTCATCCATTGGTCCTTATAGTCTGATAAGTAGCTGTCGACGAGTTCCAGCTTAATCCCAGTCTGAAACCTGTTGCCCTGGATATCCCTGTCGGACGCATCCAACTTCGCAAGTTTGAAGCTGTCATTGCCCGCGGTAAAGGATGTGGGTTTCAGCGAGCTTAGATACACCTTTTGCCTTTTTGCCGGTGCATTCCGGTCTTTGGGCAGAGAGTTACTATCAGTTTTATCAGCGGTTTGCCCGGCTTCATGGGTGTCTGTGCTTTGTGATACTTCTTCCGCATTCTGAACCGGTTGTTCCGGCTCTGCTACCGTAGTTTCGGTCCGGTTCAGGATATTTGCTTCCTCCCCGGAAAAATCGGTATGTTTTGCTTCTTCAGCTGCCGCAGCGGTCTCTCGGTATGCAAGAAGCCTCGTTATTTCGTTGTTTTCAGCCCTGCTGGCGGCATCAAACACCCACAGCTTGAAGGCCAGTACAGCCGCCGCCGAAACAGCCAGGGTAACGGCCGCAATGACAAGGGCCTGCCTTCCGGTTATACGCCGCCTGGCAGGTGTTTTTTGGTCTCCGTGTTCCTCGCAGCGGCGCGGAAACAGCTTCTCTATTTCCTTTCTGAAGTGGCTCAGCGTTTTCATGGGTGAATCCGGTTTGAGCGCTTTGGTGATGAGGTCAAACAGCTCGCCCGGAAGGTACAGTCCGAGCTGTGAAAAGGACGGTATGTGGCCCTCGATTTCACAGGGGTTGACTCCCGTTAGCAGGTGGTAGTATAAAAGCGCCACGCTCTGGACCTGCTGCAAATCCCCTGTAGGTTCATCAGCTCCATCACCCTTTGTCAGAATAAGCTTCTCCAGATTGATAAGCTTAACCGTGCCCTGGTGATCCAGCACGATATCGGACAGGGTAATGTCCCTGTAGCAGACAATTCCCGGCCTCAGCATACGCAAAAATTCCAGGGCTTTGCAAAGTTCGCCGATAATTCTGGAGGCCTGCCCGTGATCAAGCCTTCCCTCCCGGTTAAGCCGGGCTTCCAGATTCTCTCCGTGAATATTTTCCTTCAGGACGCAATAGTAGGTATCCCCTTCTTTAATATCCAAAATCCGCGGGAACGCGGGATGATTGATTCGGCAGTATGCGGTAAACAGATCCTGGCGGACATCCTGCTTGTCCAGCATGACAAAGGTCCATGGGATCTTTGAACCGGCCCAACCCACATCCTGGCTGTCTCCTGCTTTTTTCAGACGCAAAATGGCAAACCTCTCTTTCAGCATTTCCTCCTACCCCCTTGCAGGCCGAGAGAATCCGTCAGGGAAAACGGTTGTTTTACTGATTAATACAATTATAAATAAACGTCCACAAAAGGCATAAATTTCAGGCAATATTTCCAATTCATTGAATGCATGGGCAGCATGGAATATAATGTAGGCGTCATAATCCGTATCCATCCGCAGGATTGGTCCAGGGCCTTCGGCGCCTTTTTCGGAAAGTTCTGCAAGGCCTGATCGTTTTCGTTCGGCCTGATGCTCCCCGGCTCCTGCGGAACAGAGAAAAGTTATAGGTCATTAGGATATTCAGGAGAATTGCGTATGAAAATCAAATCATTTGTATCGGGCTTTTTATGCGCCTGTTTCCTCATTACCGGGCTATACGCCTTTGCAGACAGTGGATTTGTCCGCCAGGTCACGGCCATTGTGGGTGGCATGGATATTGTGCTGGACGGGGTGAAACTATTTCCCCGGGATGCGGACGGCAAACCCGTGCCTCCCCTGATTATCGATGGAACCACCTATGTTCCCATCCGGTACCTGACCGTCGTGATGAACAAGAAAATGACAATGGACGGGAACACCCTTTATTTTGGAAATGAGCAGAAGATCAACGCCATCTTTTTATCCGAGCTGACCCCTGCGCTGAAGTCAGAAAACTGGAATCAGTATGGTATGATGGGCGGATGGGTCAAGACCGTGTATGATGATAAGCATGCCAGAACAAGCTATAGCAAGGCCGGAACCATGCGGATCGCCGGCAAGGAATACCTGTCGGTGAGCACGATCCTGAACGACGGACTGAGCACCACCTGGGGCATCTATACCTTGGGTGGGCGATATGCCAGAATAACCGGTTATTTCGGAATTGATGATGCCAGCACAGGCACAAAATGCACGGGTGAACTGGAGATCATCGGGGACGGGGTAACCCTGAAGAAGATAACGCATTATAAAGGCATTGTACCGGAATACTTTGACGTAGACATAAAAGGCGTGGACCTACTAACCATAAAAGTATCCGGGGCCTCCATAACAGAAATCGTCAACGGTCAGATTCTGCCCACCCAGCAGACCGTATGCGACGTGTTAGACATCAAGCTGCATTATTAAAAACGAACACGCCATGACCGTTCCTTACACGGCGGCGTCCGCCATGACCGGTTATGGACGTGATTTTAACGGGACAGTGATCCGTTCGGTGTTGACTGTCATAAATATTGACATGCCCGAAATAATCGACTAAAATTATCCGACGGCAGACAGGCCCGTCCGGAAAGGCCATCCGCCTTCAAGGTACGCGCTGGGCCTGTAAGGGAACAGAAGCAATATGATTCGTTTGCTTCCAGGAATTTGTCGGCAGCATCCTCTATCGTTCTCACAGCACACAGCCAGAGAAAATGATGCAGTACCGGAAACCGACCTTTGCCAAATTTTTATGACAAAACCGCAGCAGTAGCACCAGAAGGAGGAAATATGCAATGAATTTCATAGGCAGGATCCTGGAAAGAAACGATCCGAATTATACCGTTGAATTCTCCTTTTTCCCTGAGAGCGGCGCCATCAACGGTATAGCCCAAATTGTAAGGAAATACCCGCAACTTAAGATAAATTATGACGACCACTCCGCAAGAAAAATCGAAACCCTTCCCAAAAAGGACAGGGATAAACTGGAACTTGAAATTGCCAACCTGGTGCTGAACGACCTGCTTAAGGGAAGGGGTAAAAGAGGCATACTCGTGAGAGGGCAATCCTTCGTGCAATAACGGCGCAGGTATCTTCGCATCATGTTCAAAAGCTTAGCTACACACCCGAAGCCGTCATCCAATTGACTGCCTACACCGCTTTTCTCTTGGTGCCGTGCACGCCTTCCAACCCATTGACTCGCTGATAGTTGTTTTTGCCCCTGAATACGGTGAATACCGTCGTCAACAGAAGCTTGATATCCAAAAGAAGGGAATAGCTCCTGATATAGAGCAGATCAAACCGCAGCTTGTCCTCAGCCGACGTGTCATACTTGCCGTATACCTGGGCATAACCGGTAAGCCCTGCTTTCACAAGGGTCCTGTACTTGTAGGCAGGGATCTCGGCGCTGAATCTGTCGGCGAACACCGGGCGTTCCGGCCTGGGTCCCACAAAGCTCATATCCCCCTTCAGGATGTTGACCAGCTGCGGAAGCTCATCGATCTTGAGTTTTCTCAAAACAGCTCCAATCGGCGTCACCCTGGGATCGTCCTGGGACGAGATGACCGGGCCGGTCTTTTTCTCCGCGTCCACCACCATGGTCCTGAATTTATAGATCCGAAACACACGGTTATTGATGGTTACTCGCTCCTGGCTGAATATAACCGGGCCAGGCGATGTGACCTTGATCAGTATGGCGCTGATGAGCATAACAGGCGCGCTGACAATCAGGCCGATAACAGCCAGTACAATATCAAAGGCCCTCTTGAAGAAGCGCTGCTCAGGGGTAAGGCCCAACCTGTCGATAATGAAGGCGGGCATGTCCTCAAACTGGATGGTACGCGTCTTGGACAGGGCAATTTCAAAGAGCTGGGGGATCGCATACACAACTTTCTTGCGCTCGATGCACTCCTTGATCATTTGAGCCTTGAAGTCATCCGGAACGCTGGGGCACAGGATAACCTCTCCTACATTGTCCAACTGATTGAATGCATTATCGATAACTTTAGTGTCTATAGCATACTTTATGGCGATTTTATGGGTCCTGTTGGTAATAATCTTTGGTATGATGGTCTTGAGTTCATCATGGCTGCCGACAATCATAGCTAACGTTTCCCGCATTAGCTTCTGTCTTAGCCAGACCAAAAACACTCGCCAGCTCGAAAGATAGATAAACATAATAAAGGCAGAGCCCAGCAGAACGGTTCTTGGGAATGAGAAGCCCTGCAGGAAGTATGTAATGGATACCGTGGTAATGCTCAGAAGCCCGACAAGCTTCACCAGGTTCGATAGGGTTTCATTGACGCTCTTCCGGTAGAACTTGATCATTCCGAACATGTCGAAATAGATCAGAGCGGCAATCGTAATGAACGGCATGGCGTTCAAATACGGCCTCAAATTGAACATGGGGATATCACGGCCAAACTTCAGAAAGAAGGCCGTAAGGTATGAAAGATTGATCAATATCAGGTCTATAACAATGATAATCAGCTTGTAGGACTTGCTGAAAGCCTTGCCCACATAATCCCTTCTTTCATGGGAGGCTTGTACAGGTTTATTCAAAAAAATTATAACATGAAAAAGTGTTAAAAAATAGTACACAAAACTTACAAAGCACCCAGATTATTCATATGGATTAGCAATAGCACATGTGTGTATACCCTGGCGTCCTGGTATAAAGTGGTCGAATGGATTCATCCGTATAATATTGTGCGATGATGGCGTTATAGCCTACAATATAAATATAAATAGCAGAGAAAGCTTTTTGCCAAGGAAAATATATAAGTTTCTCAGGGTATTTTATGGAACCATTAGTATCGGTCATCATGCCTGCATATAACAGCGGCAATACTATTGGCAGAGCCATACAATCGGTTTTGGCTCAGACCTATAAGCGGTTTGAACTCCTGGTGATTGATGACGGTTCGACGGACAATACGATTGATATCGTCAATTCCTTTATGAAAAGCGATTCACGTATAGTCCTGCTGCGTAACCCCAGAAACCTTGGCGTTGCCGCATCCAGAAACCATGGCTGCGCTAAGGCTCAAGGTGAGTATCTGGCTTTTTTGGACAGCGACGACGTGTGGTTTGCCGATAAGCTGGAAAAACAGGTCAATTTCATGTTGCGCAAGGGATGCGATTTATCCTGTACGGCATATGCTTATGCGTATTCCCATGAACAGCCATCAAGGGACAAACGGGCTTACAGGGTTCCTGAATTAATTTCCTATGAGCAACTGCTTAAAGAGAATGTCATCGGATGCTCAACGGTTATGGTAAAGACAACTGCTCTTACGGGGCATGCATTTTGCGGGGATTATGCTCACGAGGATTATGTGTTATGGCTTGAACTGGCTAAAGCCGGGAAAACCCTCTGCGGTCTGGATGAGGTTCTGACAGATTACTCCTTTGGTGGTCGCTCCTCCAATAAACTCAAAGCCGCAGTAAATCGGTGGGTAGTTTATCGCAAATCACAGAACTTCACTGTTTTAAAATCTATTTATTATATGTTCTATTACGTTGGTAATGCCCTTAAAAAGATAATGGTAAAGCATATGCAACCATGACTTGACAATGTTATTATATTGAAAAATATTTCATTAAATAGATATACAGGCTTATGTTTCCAATTTCCTTGAAAGTCCCTATATGGAATTGTATAATAATTATGCTTAGTTCAAAGGTGCTTGAATTGCTTAACAATATGATTTCCAGAATCTATTAGGGAGTGTCCTTCAGAGGTACACTAACAAGAGCCGCTGAGGTAAAGAGCATGAAAGAATCTTTTTGGGAAAAATTGCGAAGAGTAAGGTTTAAAGATATTCTTCATATAATTCTATTTTTACTTGCTCTGTTACCTTCCTTGATATACAAAAAAAAACGACCGCATCTCTGGTTAATATGCGAATATGGAGATGAAGCACAGGATAATGGTTTTGTGTTTTACAAATATTTAAGAACTTATCAGCCTCATATTGATGCAGTGTATGCTATCCGCAAGAATTCACCCGCCTATCCTAAAGTTGCTTCTTTGGGAGAAACGGTCCACTTCGGTAGTTTTAAACATTGGATATATTATCTTTCAGCTGAGGTCAACATTAGTTCACAAAAAGGTGGGAAACCAAATGCAGCAGTATGTTATCTACTTGAAGTAGTATTGGGATTAATTAAAAATATAAGAATCTTTCTGCAGCATGGCATCACATATAACGATTTGCCTTATTTGCACAGGGAAAACGCAAAGCTGAGTTTGTTTTGCTGCGGGGCAAAGCCTGAATATGAGTTTGTACGAGATACATTTGGCTATACTGAATCGGCGATTAAGTACGTAGGTTTTTGCAGGTTCGACCAATATCATGAAGCAGCACCTGACAAAGATATGGTTCTTATTTTGCCCACATGGCGCATGTGGCTGGAACGCGACAAGAGTGAACGAGGCAGGAAAGCATTTTTAAGCAGCAGCTATTATCATTATTGGAACGCACTGCTGCAAGACGGCAAGCTTTCAGAATTATTGAAAAAATGGGAAAAACGTGCGATATTCTGTGTGCATAGAAACATGCAGGCATATGAAGCATTGTTTCAATCAAAAAGTGCAAACATTCAGGTGCTTGATTGGCGTGAAGCTGATATCCCTCAGCTTCTGATTACCGCAGGCGTGCTTATTACCGATTTTTCCAGTGTATCAATGGATTTTGCATATATGAGAAAGCCGGTATTATATTATCAGTTTGATATAGAAGATTTTAGGAACAGACATTTGCATGAAGGATATTTTGATTTTGAAAGAGATGGATTTGGTCCCGTTTGCAACATAGAATCCGAACTGCTGGAACAATTAGAGAAAGTATTTATTAATTGCTGCGAGATGGAACCAAAGTATCTAAAAAGGGTCGATAACTTTTATCCTCTGCATGATAATAAAAATTGCGAAAGGACTTATCAGGCAGTAAAGGACTTGCTGGAGAGTATATGAAAAGAGATATAAGCGCGTGGAAATTCAGAATACAGATGCTGCTTAAATACAGATATCTTCTACTACTATTAGTAGAACGCGATATTAAGTTGAAGTATCGCAGGAGCGTTCTTGGATATATTTGGAGTGTTTTGAATCCTTTGTTGACCATGTTAATCATGATGCTGGTTTTTTCGCATATGTTTGGGAAAAAGATAGAGAACTTCCCCGTTTATCTCATATGCGGTCACATTTTGTTTTCCTTTATGCGTGAAGCATGCACGCTTGCCATGAATTCTATTGTCGGAAATGCGGCGCTTCTTAAGAAGGTTTATGTACCAAAGTATATATTTACGCTGGCAAAGGTCACAAGTTCTCTTGTTAATCTTATGTTTTCCCTTGGTGCGTTACTTATTGTTATGTTGATCACCAAGGTTCCACTCACCTGGAATAGCCTGCTAATTGTAATTCCGATTGCGGAGCTGTATATTTTTTGTATCGGCTTGGGATTATTCCTGGCACAGGCAAACGTGTTTTTCCGAGATGTAGCCAATATCTGGAGTGTCGTAACCTTGGCCTGGATGTATCTCACACCGATTTTTTACAGTATTGACGACTTGTCCCCTACGCTTCGCTATTGGATTCCGAAGTTGAATCCAATGTATATTTATATAACTCAGTTCAGAGATTTTATACTATCAGGAGGGTGGACTTGGACTGTCCTTATTTGGCGGGGACTAATCATAAGCCTGTTGATGTTGGTGATTGGCCTCTGGTCATTTACAAGAAATAAGGACAAGTTTATCCTGTATATTTAAGCTATGGATAGGGATATTTGTATTCAGGTTAAGGATGCCTCTGTACGTTTTAATATTGCCTCTGAGAAGATAAACAACCTTAAGGAATATGCAATTAAACTGCTAAAAAGAGAATTAAGGTTTAAAGAGTTTTACGCGCTTAAGGATGTTAACCTTACGGTACGTCAGGGAGAATCCTGGGCACTTGTTGGCCCCAACGGCGCTGGAAAATCTACTCTTCTCAAGTTGATATGCAGAATAATAGCCCCCTACAAAGGCACCGTATGGGTTAGGGGAAGTATTGCGCCGATGATAGAACTGGGTGCCGGTTTTGACCCGAACCTGACCGCAGAGGAAAACATTTATATAAATGGCGCAATACTTGGATATAGCCGGCAATTTATTCGTGAACACTTTAACCAGATTGTGGATTTCGCAGAAGTTGGCAATTTTCTTGGAATGCCCATCAAGAATTATTCTTCAGGTATGCGCGCAAGACTTGGTTTTGCAATTGCAACAGTTGTAAAACCAGATATTTTAGTGGTTGATGAAGTTTTGGCAGTTGGAGATGTTGCATTCCAAAAAAAATGCATGAATAGGATGCAGGAAATGCTTTCAGAAGGAACAACGCTCCTGTTTGTTTCCCATTCTAACGATACTGTGCGGAAGATGTGCAAAAATGCCATCTGGCTGGATCATGGCCAGGTAAGAATGACAGGAGCGGCCGATGAGGTGTGTAGTGCTTATGAAAAAAGCCAACAAAGCAAATAACGATATAGCGTTAGATAATTTGCCATTGATTACGGTCATAACACTCTGTTACCGAAGCGTATATCTATATGACGCAGTAAAGTCCGTCCTCTCACAGAATTATCCTTCGATTCAGTACATCATTTCAGATGATGGAACAGAGGGATTTGATAAGGATGGCCTTATAAAATATATTGAACAGAACAATGAAGGAAATATCCGAGAAGTGCTTGTTCTTCACAGTGAGACCAATACAGGAACAGTTGCGAATTATAACCGGGCGCTTCGGGAGGCGAAAGGTAAATATATCTTTCCGCTTGCAGCAGATGACAAATTTGCTAATAACTCTGTTTTATATGATTGGACATTAGCTTTCACAAAAACTGATGCACCCGTCATGTGCGCATATTGTGATAATTACGATGAAGCAATGCAGACTTTTCTGGGCAGGTGGCCAAGACCTGACCATGCAAGATTGCTCGCAAAAGGAGATACTAAAAAAATATATCATGTCATGGAGCGAGTAAAAATTATACCGGGAGCTACGCTTGCACGTACATTAGAAAGTATTAAGTCACTCGGTTATTATGACGAAACATACTATCTTTTGGAAGATTATCCTTTTATAATGCGAATACTTCGAGAAGGAGTAAAAATTGGGTTTTGGCCTCGCTCAGCAGTCATGCGCCGAGCAGGAGGAGTAAGTGACGCTAATAAACGTCACCCGAAACTGGAAAGAGACATGGAACTTTTTTATGAGAACGAAGTATTCCGTTACTCAGCTGATCCTGAAGGACTGCGAAGAGTAATTGAGCAAAAAAAACTAAAAAACATGACTATTCAAAATTTTAACGAAAAATGGTCTTCTTCCGCATTCTTCGATAAGTTGCTATTAGGATTCAGGTTCCCATCCTGTTTTGCTAGAAAAATCTATCATATCCTTTTCAAAATTTGATTTTATGAATCTAGGTGTGTAGAATGGATATTAGAATGATCAATTTCCAAAAGAGGCAGAACGATACCGGTTGCCTGGCGTTTCTGGAAGCCCAGAGGGATATACCCTTTGAGATTAAGCGCGTTTACTATATTTTTAATGTCGCATCTGGAGCACGCCGCGGGTTTCATGCCCACAAAAATCTGAAACAGGTTTTGCTGTGCATTCATGGCAGTTGCAAAATACTGCTTGATGATGGCAGAGAAAAAAAAACGGTCGAACTCAATGATCCTACACAGGGTCTTTTACTTGAGGGAACGGTTTGGAGAGAAATGTTTGATTTTTCGGCTGATGCAGTTTTGCTGGTATTTGCATCGGACTATTATGATGAGAACGACTACATAAGAAGCTATAATGATTTTTTGAAGTACATAAGGGAGGACTGTAAATGAAAATCCCCTTTGCTGATTTTACACCCATGCATAACGAAGTCCGGGCTGAGATAACACAAGCTTTTAAGGATGTTTATGAGAGTAATCGGTTTATTCGTGGAAAATGCTGCGCATCCTTTGAGCAAAATTTTGCAGAGTATTGCAGCGTACCTTTCTGTATAGGATGCGGAAATGGCCTTGATGCTTTGCATATTATTTTACGCGCGGCAGGAATAGGCGCAGGGGATGAAGTTATCGTTCCTGCACAAACATTTATTGCCACCGCTTTAGCCGTGAGTTATGCTGGCGCGAAACCTGTTTTGGTTGATATAGAACCCGATTACTATGCTCTGGATCCTGAAAAGCTTGAGGCCGCAATCACCAGCCGCACAAAAGCAATCATTATGGTGCATCTGTATGGACAAATTGGTCGGTTCGAAGAGGTTTCCTCTATTGCAAAGAAATATAACCTGATGTTGATAGAAGATGCAGCACAAGCACATGGTGCGCTTTATAAAGGCAGAAAGGCAGGAAGCCTTGGTGACGCTGCTGGCTTCAGCTTTTATCCAGGTAAAAACCTTGGCGCACTCGGGGATGCCGGCGCAATATGTACGCATTCTCAGGAATTAGCCAATAAGGTTCTGATGCTCGGTAATTACGGATCCCATAAAAAGTATGTACATGAGTATAAAGGCTTTAATTCCCGCCTGGACGAACTTCAGGCAGCTTTTCTTGATGTAAAGCTAAAGCATCTGGATCGATGGCTAAAAGACCGTACGCGAATAGCCAACCGCTATTTGGATGGAATTAATAATCCGTTCATCAAACTGCCTAAAATTAATCCAGATAGCACACATACATGGCATATATTCGCTATCTTGACCGGGCAACGTGAGAAGCTTGTTGAATGGCTGGACAAGCATGAAATCGCTTACCAAGTACATTATCCCAATGCCATGCATGAACATCGTGCATATTCCGAGTTTGGCTTTCATTCAAATGACTTCCCTGTAGCAAGTCAGCAAGCTGCACAGGAATTGAGCCTGCCAATCTTTTATGGGATGACGGATGAGCAAATTGATTATGTAATAGATGCACTTAATTCATTTTGTTGTTGATTAATGGCGGTGCGAAGGGGGATAACAACTTGAAAAACGTACTGGTCCTTTCAGGCGGAACAGCCACTGCGTGGAATATATGCAATGCTTTTAAAAAAGTTGGTAGCTCAGAAGTAAAACTTATCGTCTGTGATATCAATCCTTCCTGGTTGGTACATTCTTCAGCACTCGCAGATGTCTTTTTGGAGGTTCCCCCCATCAACTCACCAGGATATTATGAACATATGTTATCGATTTTCAAGGAATACCAGGTTGATATTGTGGTGCCTCTGATAGACATGGATATTAGGTATTTTTCACGTTGTAATAAAGACCTGAAACATTTGGGCATATTCTCTACCGCACCCCAAGCCAGCACATTTGATGCTCTTGCCAATAAGAAAAACCTTCATAAAACTCTTTCTGAACTAGGCCTTGGCGCACCTCGTATTTTTTCTGTTGATGAAATTGAGGATAACATAGAGTATTTTGTTAAACCAATCATTGGCTATGGCTCCCGAAACGCACTGAAGTTGCGTGGACAAGATATAAAGAGGATGAATTTGGAAGATTTGATTGTTCAAGAACTCTGTGACCCCGTTGAATTAACTGCTGATGTATTCACTGTTGACAGCAAGGTGAAATGTCTCTGCAGAGAAAGACTGGAGACAAAGGCGGGAGTCTGTACAAAAGCGCGAATATTTTACGATCCGGAAGTCGAGCAAACATTGCAGAAAATAGCTAATCACATTACATTGCCAGAGATTAGCTGTGTGCAGTTCATGAAAAACAAAGAAGGAAAATGGGTAATTACAGATTTTAATTTGCGGTTAGGTGCAGGGAGTGCACTATCAGCGGCTGTCGGTTTTGATATCGCTCAAAGTGCTGTTGCACATTGGTTGAATATGCCGCAAAAAATGCCATTAAGAATTCCCGATTCAGAACATTACGTGGTGAGATACTACCAAGAGCTGGTGACAAAATGAAAAAATTAATTTTTGATTTTGATGGTACTTTGTGTAACAGTTCAGAACGCCATGTACTGGTACTAAATGATTGCTTGTCAAAGGCAGGATATTTGGACATCAATATTAATGATTATTTAGCCTTTAAAGCGGAAGGGTATTCAACGCTGGTATATCTTAAGCAAGTGCTTGGCTTGAATGATGAGATTAGTCGTAAGGTCGCCAGGGATTGGGTCGAGAATATTGAAAAAGAAGAATATTTAAAAAAAGATACCTTGTACCATGATGCTGTACCAACCTTGGATGAATGTATTGCTCAGGGATTTCAGCTTTATTTAGTTTCAGCAAGAAGGTTTGAATCCAATTTGATTCAACAGATTGAACATATGGGAATTGATTCATATTTTTGTGAGATTTGCTGTGTTTCTCCTGATAAAGCTGCTGCTGAGAAGGCAAAGCAAATTAAGAGGATAGGTGCAGATTTGATAATAGGGGATACAGAGGCGGATTGGAAAGCAGCAATCGAAGTAAATATTCCATACTACATATTGAATAGAGGTTTCCGAAATCAGTATTTCTGGTACAATAAGAATGTGCAATCTTATGATTCACTGTTATATCTAGGAAACTTCATTTTGGATCTACGATAATTTATCAAACTCTTATTTTTGGAGGGAAACTAATTGGATTATAAATCAGAAATTTTGGATATAATTCAGAAATTAAAAGAAAAAGGTTATAATAAGATATGTTTTTGGCTACCCACCTATAATGTAGGAGGCGGTTCATATTATTTTTGTGAGTTGGCAAAATATTTGTCTCAAAACACCTTTATGGATATATACTATGTAGATTATAGGGAGGGATATGCATCTCAGCTATTAGAAGATACCAATGTAAAAATCATAGAATATAACGAAAATGAAAAAAACTTTCCAATTACAGATAAAAGCATTATCGTTGTTAATAGCACCAGGGTTATACAACTTAAGCAGATGAATAAGGATAATAAAATACTCTTTTGGCATTACGAATCGACACCCTGTGCATGGCATGCCTTATTTCTTAAAGGCGAATACATGGACTTTTTTAAACTTTGCAGGGAAAATAACGCTATGCTCTTCCATGATTGGGCTGCAAGAAACTCGTTTAAGCAGCAGTACAATTTTATATTTGATAAAAAATTATATTTACATATGTATCTTCCTCAAAAAACTTGTGTGGATAATCCTCATGAATTAATTAATGATAATGAAATCAATATAACATGGCTCGGAAGGATATCTCATGATAAAATACATTCGCTCTTTTATTTAATTGACAACTTAAGCAAGTATCAGACTGAAAGAAAAAAAGTATTACATATCGTCGGCGATGGGCTTTGCATGGATCTATTAAAAAAATACTCCAATAAATATAGTAAAGAGATACAGTTTGATATCGTTGGGACTGTAAGAAAAGAGTATTTGGACGATTATTTAAAGGAGAATACAGATATATTATTTGCAATGGGCCTCTCGTGTATAGAGGGTGCGGCTTTAAAAATACCAACTGCTATTGTTTTACTTGATTCAAAGCCTATTAAAAGTGATAAATTTTTTTGGTTATATAATACAAAAGAATATTGCGTAGGAATTACTCCAAATCAGCAAAGAGAATTTAATATTGAATATTCACATTTCAAGGAGATGCTTGATGCAATCTATATCGATAACCAAAAAGGATATATAGCCGAAAAATGTTATATGTATTATCTAGAAAACATGTCAGACTATGATAAATTGGTGTGTAATTTTTTACGATATATCGATCAATGCACTCTGACCATGGAGAAGTTAGAGGCATGTATAAAGTATATACCGTATAATCATATCAAGGTAAAGCGAATTAAATTACTAAATAAGGTTTTATATGAAGATATTATTAATAAAGAGGAGTTCGGGCAATTATGAAGAGTCTAATGACTTCATTTGCTAGAATATTGGAAAATGTGTTGGGAAAGAAGCAATACGGGTTAAATCTTTTCGGCTTGCAAATATTCCTTATTACAATAACTAATCAAAAGTGTTATAATTTTTTTCTTTTTTATGTGCCATTATTAAGAGTAGAAGTTCATAAAGAAAGGTTTGCTATAAATTTATTACCTTTTGTTTGGTTGTACAAACTAATTACTGGCTGGAAATTTGAATTACAGCAAAACGGTTTAAGGATAACTTTTTTAGGTAAAACGATATACGAAAATGTAATAATAGAACCCTATAAATTTCCAGCTGCTAATTTCAAAGACTAGATAAAGGGGTAATATTTGTATGAAACTATTAAACAAGTTACTTCGAAATGTAAAGGATATTCTAGGGAAAAAGGTTAAGCAATTTGTTTTTATGGGGATACACATATTTACACTTACCAGTACATATCCTGGATATTACAATCTATTCATTATGTATCTGCCCCTTTTTCGGATAGTTAAAAAAGGCAAATGCTTGTCTATACATTTTCTCCCACTTGTATGGGTATATAAATTTTTTAGGCGTATTTACAAAAAGCTAGTTAAAGAAAGAGATGAGTTTAATAAGCTTAAAACTTCTATTACAGTCCTAGAAAGATATATGGACATCGATGAGAAAATAAAACAAATTACTTCGCAAAGGCGGTTGTACTACTCTACTGCCAATAGATTAATTATAGAATATATTAAGAGTATTGATCCAAAGCAATTATCATGCGCTAATGGCACACTCAGAGAATACCAACTAAAATTATTAGATTTTGCTATTGAGATTATAACCATGATTGAAGATATGGGATATCAGCCTATCCTATCTGGAGGTACACTGCTTGGCGCTTATCGGCATGGAGGTTTTATACCATGGGATGATGATATTGATTTTAATCTGCTTAGGCACGATTATAATGAAGTAATATGTAAACTTCAAGAAAAGTTAAAGGTATTAAATACCGATAGTTGTATCGTATGGGGAGACTTTCTTAATTTAGTGGATATAGAAATGAGGGAAAACCCTAACGAGGTAATTATGGTACATACCACCTCTGGCACAAAGTTTTTCAAAGGCACATGTTTGCAAGATTGTGTTGTAGTTGATTTATTTGCCTATGATGTTATTAAGAGTGACGTTCAAGATGATGATTATAGAAGATTTTGGGTAAAGCACAATAAATCTCGATATTTACAAAAGGGCGGTACATGGAAAGATTTATTTAGTTCTCTCCATGAGTTAGAGAATGATGAGAATTATTTTGACCCAAATGGTGATAAGTTTTATTATGGCATAGCTACACATGGATTTTGGACATTTAGGTTTCAAGGTCTTTTCCCAATTGATGTTTGGCTACCTGTAAGAAGAATGAAATTTGAAAATCACGAGTTTTATGCACCCAATAAACCAGAAGAATGGTTAAGAAGGCAATATGGTGAAAATTATGACAAAATCCCTATTCATATACAAGATAGTATTCATTTAAAAGAAAGAATGTGGTCAATATGAACATTGCTTTAATTCTTGCCGGCGGCAGCGGCCAGCGAATGAAAAATGAGATTCCAAAACAATTTCTCAATGTTAACGACAAGCCAGTTATTATTTATACACTGGAGGCATTTCAGAGGCATCCGGATATTGATGAAATTGGCGTCGTTTGCATCGATGGCTGGCATGATATTCTTAAGGCTTATGCCCGTCAATATAAAATAGATAAGCTTTCCTGGGTTATCTCTGGTGGTGAGAATGGACAAGCATCTATACGCAACGGTGTTTTTGAGGCAGAAAAACGCTATAAGCCAGAAGATATCATTTTAGTCCATGATGCGATTAGACCGTTGGTTTCAGAAGAAATCATTTCAGATTGCATAGTGCAATGTAAAAGGCATGGTTCTGCTATTGCGGTAACTCCTTGTAATACAGCAGTATTACGACGCACAACGGATGAATTCTCTGATGAAGTTGTTCCAAGGGATTCGCTTGTAATGACGCAAACGCCGCAGGCATTCCCTATTGGTAAACTGGCAGACGCACACCGACGTGCTCTTGAGCTAGGAATCACTAATTCTGTCGCAAGTTGTACGTTAATGATTGAGCTTGGAGAAAAGGTCTATTTTTCAATAGGTTCTGAAACCAATATTAAATTGACCACACAAGAAGATTTAAAAATTTTTAAAGCTTTATTGGCTATTAAAGAATAGTTCATTATTAGCATTTTAGGAGAATCTATATGAATTTGCAGGAGAATTCTCTTTACATAGACGCATTGAGGCGAATTAACTGCATTGGCTTAGATGGTATGTCAATTATAATAACTGGAGCCACCGGTTTATTAGGTAGCTGTCTGATTGATGCATTAATGTTATGGAATCGCAACCAAGCTAAACCGTGTAAAGTTACAGCAATCAGCCGTAATGAACAGGCAGCTAAAAAACGCTTTTCTTATTACTGGAACGATGCTTGCTTTTCATATGTCGAGCAGGATGTATGCGATCAGCTTGCTGGATTGCCTGAAAATGTTGATTACATCATCCACGCCGCAAGTATTGCAGATCCTGTAAACATCGCTGCGTCTCCGGTAGAAACGCTTCTTGCAAACGTCATAGGCACTCAGCATCTGTTGGAATATGGCCGATCACACGGAATGAAAAGATTCCTTTATGTATCATCCGGCGAAATATATGGTCAGCCGAATGCTGCATTGGATGATTTCGCAGAAGACTATTGCGGCCCAATAGATCATGGAAGTTCCCGGGCATGTTATCCTGCAGGAAAGCGTGCCGCAGAGGTATTATGTCAGAGTTATATCAGCCAATACCAAATTGATGCGGTTATTGTACGACCATGCCATTTATTCGGCCCCACAATGAAGCGGGAGGATAGCCATGCAGTCGCTCAGTTTTTGTGGAATGCAGCTATGAGGGAAGATATTATCCTTAAGAGCGCAGGGCTTGTTGAACGTTCCCATTGTTATGTATTAGATGCTGTTAGCGCTATACTTCTTGTATTAGCGAAGGGAGACTGCGGGAAAGCCTATAATATTGCCGACCGAAAGCTTCAAATGACAATACGTGATTTTGCCTATAAAGCAGCAGAAGCCGGTGGATGCAACGTTAGATTTGAAAACCCGAGTGATTTAGAAAAGAAAGGTTATTCCACAGTTACCCGGGCTGTCTTGGATCCGGGCCGGTTAGAAGCCCTGGGTTGGAAACCAAATCATTCTCATTCAGCAATTAAAGAATCAATTGATATTTTAAGGGGACTGAATAGTATCTAAGGAGGCGCTCATGAAAGGTATCATTCTTGCCGGAGGTTCCGGAACTCGTTTATATCCGTTGACTAAAGCTGTATCAAAGCAGATGCTTCCGATATATGATAAGCCCATGATCTACTACCCTCTGTCAACTCTTATGCTGGCTGGGATACGGGAAATTCTGATCATTTCAACACCGCGTGACATACCTTGCTTTAAGGAGCTTTTAGGAGATGGGCATCAGATTGGCCTTTCACTTACATATGCAGTTCAAGAGCAGCCGAATGGCATTGCCGAAGCATTTATAATAGGCGAAGACTTTATCGGAGATGAATCAGTCTCTTTGATCCTCGGCGATAACATTTTCTATGGTCGCGGCCTTACTGAGATTTTACAACGAGCAATGTCCTATAAGACAGGGGCAACGATATTTGGATATCCAGTTCAGAATCCGAGTGAGTTCGGTGTTGTGGAGTTTGATGAAAATGGACAAGTAATCTCATTGGAAGAAAAGCCGAAAAACCCTAAATCCAATTATGCTGTTCCTGGTCTTTACTTTTATGATAATGACGTCATTGAAATTGCAAAACATATCAAACCCTCTGCCCGGGGTGAAATAGAAATTACTGCGGTGAATAACGAGTACCTACGCCGTGGTACGTTACGGGTTGAGTTATTCGGACGAGGTATGGCATGGCTGGACACCGGTACTCATGAAGGGTTGCTTGAAGCCTCTAATTTCGTGTCTATTATACAAAGACGACAGGGGTTATATATTTCATGTATAGAAGAAATCGCTTACCGTAGAGGATATATCTCAAAACAGCAATTGATCGAATTGGCAATTACCATGTTAAAATCAGATTATGGCCAGTACTTAATGAGAGTTGCGGAGGAATAAAAAATGAGAAACATACTTGTGACTGGTGGTGCCGGCTTTATTGGTTCAAATTTTATTCATTATATGTTAGGAAAGTACAAGGACATAAAGATTGTGAACCTTGATGCTCTGACCTATTCCGGAAACCTTGAGAATCTAAAAACCATTGAAGAAGATCCTAGGTATACTTTTATAAAAGGAGATATTTGCAATAAAAATTTGCTGGAAATACTTTTTAAAAAATATGCAATAGATACTGTTGTTAATTTTGCTGCGGAAACTCATGTGGATCGCAGCATTGTTGATCCCAAAACTTTTGTTGTTACCAATGTGTTAGGTACACAGACTTTGTTGGACGTGGCGAAAGATAATTGGAAATTGCATCCAAATGATAAGTATAATCGTGAATATAAAGATGGTGTAAGATTCTTGCACATATCCACTGATGAGGTATACGGTGCGCTTGGTGCAAGTGGTAAGTTTACCGAAACGACTCCTCTCGCACCAAACAGCCCATATTCCGCATCCAAAGCAAGCGCAGACATGCTGGTACGGGCTTATTATGTCACCTATGGTATGCCCGTTAATATTACGCGTTGCTCAAACAATTATGGTCCTTTTCAATTTCCTGAAAAGCTGATTCCGCTGATGATAAACAATTGCTTGAATAACAAACCATTGCCGGTATATGGTGATGGTTTGCAGGTACGTGATTGGCTTTTCGTAGAGGATCATTGTTCGGCTATTGATGTTGTATTAAATAAAGGTGTCGTAGGCGAGGTCTATAACATCGGTGGAAACAATGAGAAAGCGAATATCGATATTGTAAAATTGATTATTCATATGCTCGGTAAAAGCGAGGACTTAATTACTCATGTTGCAGATCGTCCCGGACATGACCGTCGATATGCTATAGATAATACAAAAATTACGACACAATTGGGATGGTCACCTGCATATACATTCGAACAAGGCATGGAACTAACTATCAATTGGTATTTGTCCCATAAAGATTGGATGGAAAGAATAGTATCCGGCAAATATTTAGATTATTACAGAAGTATGTATTTTTTTCTCCATAATTAATGTTATGATAACGGCCACCCGGGAACATGTAGAAATTACCTAATAGGACATAAAGTTGCACTGTTTCTCGGTATCCTGGAGTTTACATGTCGCCTTTGGTGGCTGCTCATCACTATCATGACACCAATATTAGTATTCGCGGAACCGCTTAAGTGACAAACCAGACATCAGAATATATTCTTCGCTAGGCATAATACCTTGTTTTAGTGAGTCAGAATTTTATTATTGGAAAATAACATAGCTGGGTAGACTCTTTTTCTTCAACAACCAGTATAGATCACCAATGCGAAAAGAGACGAGGCTGGACTTTCCAGCCTCGTCTCCCATTTAATGTGTGTGTCTAAAAATCTTTCAGCGTGTCGGTCCATGTGAAGGACTTCACAGTATTGCCGGCTTTATCAGCCAGGCCAAAGACCGAATTGTAGGATACGTCTGTGGTTTTCTTGATGTTTTCACCATACAGGTAGATATAGTTGTGATCGTGGTCGACGCTCACCAGTTTAGCACTTCCGCCGGATAAGGAGAAGCCGTTCTTGCTGCTGGGTGCATAAGTTTTTGGATCCAGATCCTCACTAAACTCCACAACGATGTATCCATCACCGTTTCTGTCCTCGTCATAGTACACCCCGACAACCTCCGGCGCAGCCCGGTCAACAACCTCTGTTTCCGGAATATTGACCGCCTCGCCGTAGGCATTCTTTGATGACGCGCCGGTGACTTCCACCATGAGGGTCTTGCCGTCAAAGGATACCTCCGTGCTGTTCCAACCGCTCAGGGTGAGGGTTATCACGCTGAGGCCGTCAGAGTTGACCGTATGCCTGGCCCTGGTGACACGCACAGGAACATCTTTTCCGGTCTTTTCATTATAGTAGTAAACCGCGTCTTCAAAATCTCCGGACTTATATGTTGTAATCTTGTCATTCAGCGTGATGGTGATAGTATTCTTATCAGTCAGAGCAACGGCATCCTCGCTATTCTTCAGGCCAAACTGTCCGGACAACGCAATGGCAACATAGTTCAGGTTGGAAGCCGTCTTGTTACCGGAAGCATCCGCAACCCTGGCAATGATCAGCTCCTCGCTGATGTAGGACACGCCGCCTTTCACGTAATCGGCTGTATCGGAGAAGTCGTAATAATCCACATATCTTTCAGGATTCTTCTTTTTCTCCGCATCTTCATAGGAAGGTATCTTGATTTCTACTGCCCTGTCGTTGTCAACACTCTTGATGGTCACGCCCTTTATGTCAGAAAGGTTGAACGACTTTCCTGAACCAACGACGATTTCATACTTTTCAAGGTCCAGAACTGAGTACCTGCCGTCGATAGCCATGGTGTCATTGAAGTTGACCTTAAGCGTCTGCCCTTTCTTACCCGGATTATAAATCCTTGCCTCGAAGTCCCCAGGTATTGTCATGTCCTTCATGGTGAAGGATTTTGTAGTCTTTTTAATGACATTGCCTACAAGGTCCTCCACATTCTGAACCACTATGGAATAACTACCGTAAAGTTCTTCGGTAAAGTTAATTGTAACGGTCTTGCCATCCTTTCCAAGTACAGCGTCGTCTATGATGTCCTTAACGGTCTTGCCGTTCTTGTCAAGGATCGTGTAGTTATCGGTGTCTTCTGCCGTAGCTTCATCAAGCACCTTATTGAAAGTCAGTATAATAGTGCTTTCATCCTCTTGCTCAACTTTTAATAACGTAACCGGATCATTGTCTTTGGACACTTCCACAACGTAAGAGATTTTTTTGTTCGTGTTACCCCACAGGTCCTGCACCGCATCTTCAGCAATATAAATGTATGCCTGGCCAGGAGGAAGTTTGCTGTCCGTAAAGTCAATCGTAAGCTCTTTGCCGCTTACTTTCAGGCTGGAGGCAGGATTGTTCCTGTTGGTGTGATAGAACATCTCCAGGTAATCGTCCGAATACTCATCATCTAAATCGGCTTTTTCGACAGGTTCAATGTCTTCGTTGAAGATGAGAGTCACTTCCGTGGGTTTTGCATTTTTATAGCCTACCACAACGGGGCCATCCTTGTCTTCCTTCACTTTGAGATCGAAGGTCTTCTTTGTGATACCAAAACCGGCATAGTCCTTAATTGCTGGTTTAGCCTCAACCTTTACGGTCCCTTCCTCAAGACCTGAGAAAAGGGTAATATTGAGCTCTGTATCGTTGTTGACCTTTTCAATCTTTTCAATGAGGTAATCACCGCTGTCAACTGTAAAATAAAGATCCGGATCGTCTCCCTCTTCGGGAATCATGATCGGTTCACTGAAGACAACCTTAATGGTGTATTGGCCTACAACTGATGCAGATACAGCCTTGGGAAGAGTCGTATCCTTCAACTCAATGTCTTCGATGGTGGTTTCATCAAGCATCAAGCCATTTTCAGCCTCTATATCCCTGATGGTAAGATCGATGACTTCCTGTTGTGCAGCAGCTTCAGTCAATGTAATAATTACAGTCTTCTTGTCTTCCGAGAGTTCGAAGTTTGAATCTTCGTCAATAACAGCCTGTGCGTCATCGTTCTCAATGATATAGTTGCTCTCGTCTCCTGCGTCCTTGAGAGACAGATTAAACTCGACAAACAACTGCTTCAGGTTAGTTGTGCTTACTTCGACAACTTCAAGCTCATCAGGCTCCGGCTCGGGTTCCGGTTCGGCTTCTGGTTCAATAAATCCGGCAGCTATGGCGGCCACTTCAGAAATAAAGCCTGCATCGATCAAGGACTGAATAAAGGTCCTGCCATCTGCGCATACACCGTTCTTGCAGGCGCCATAGAGGATACCGGCAATATCGTCACGGATGAGCGCGTCTTTTACCCTTAACTCAATTTCCTGGGTCAGGGTGATGATGCCGGCGTTTCTGGCCTCATCTATGGAATTGTTGGTACCCACCTTATAACCCATGCCGATGTTCATGAGCCATACCAGGAATTCTGATGCGGCCATCTTCTGCAATGGGGCAAATTTTACTTTCGGTGCAACGGAAGCATCGACACCGGAGGTATAGCCATACTTCACAGCATATGCCACCCATTTTCTGCCCCAGTCGGGAACCTGGGCTGCGTCCACTACGTATTGCGAAACAATATAGGCAGCTTCAACGTCGGTCATGGCTTCCACTTCGTCTGCTTTACCAGCTGCCTTGAGGGCAAAGATAATACCCTGCACCCTGTTGACCTGATCGCCAAGACCATAGCCTGCCATAAGCCCAAGCTGATTGAGTATGACCGCTTCCTTCTCGTACTTGTAGCTCTCGGCAAACACCGGAGCGGCCAGCATTGATGCAAGCATAGCAATGACGGCAATCAATGCTAGGATTTTCTTTAGTTTTTTCATGATAATATCCCCCTTCAGGTTTTTTCTTTTGGGCTATGTTTTTTTGGGAAACATTGGCTGTGTGACGGATTAAGCCTACTCCGAGTGGATAATGCAACCAGCTTTTATTTTAATGATAAGCCAATAGATATCAACCTTCAAGGCATATGCTGAATTCTTAATATCTTTGTAAAATATCAGACATCAACCATGCATATTACCGTAAAAAAAGAGCCTGGTTGGTTCCAGCCTCTTTTTTTATCTGTCAACTACATACAGCCAAGAGGTTACAACCGGTTTCTCCGGGCTTTCAAAATAGATGACCAATTCATATTTCCCTGCACTCGCAATCTCAACGGGGATTACAACGGCTGTTGATTCAGGCTCGACAGTCTCTATGATATCGTATACGCTTCCCCTTTTACCTTCCAGGTCCTCATATACGGACAATCCTATGCTGTCGCTATTGAATGGCTTGCCATAATCGAAAAGTACGAACTCTGTTTTACCTGCTCTGATGGTCTCCGTGGGGTTAGACAGTTGTCTGGTATTTTCATCGTATGTGCTGAAAAATCGTATCATGTTAGTCTGCTCATTTGATCTGGACCCGCACGATGCAAGCTGCAATGCGATGAGTAACATCACGGCCATCAATGCTTTTTTTTTCAACACTTGCAATCACCTTTTTAAATTCAGATTCTTGATTTACTTTATTTTCACCTATTTTTCCGGTTTGATTCGGTTTATCTCACTTATTTGGTCTTTTATTTTTGATAATAAGAAAAAGCAAGGAGGCTGGACTCAGCCAACCTCCTCGCCATTATCCCGCAAATCTCATTACTTGCTGAGATCTGTTTCGAGATTGTCGGTCTTGGAGAAGTCCTTGATGGTGTTGCCATCAGCGTCTGCCAGACCGCCAGCTTCCTTGTAGTATACGTCGGTGGTCTTGCTGAAGTGCTCACCTTCGAGGATGACGAAGTTATCTGTGACGTATACCTTCAGCAGCTTAGCCTTACCGCCGGATACGGAGAAGCCATTCTTGCTCTTTTCAGCGTAGGTACCTACATCGATATCCTCGCTGAACCTGATGACGATGTAGCTTACGTTATCTTTGTCATCATTTTCAAGTTCGTCGGTATCGAAGCCTTTGATGACAGTTCCAATGTCATCTGCATCTTCGACATAGTAGATCTTGTCAACTACAGGTGCAGCCTTGTCGGCAACAGAGAAGGTGTCTTCTTCAAGCTCTTCACCGTACTTGTTAGCAGAATTGGTGTCTGCAAGTACAAGTTTAAGCTCGTCAGCATCTGTGCTGTCCCATTCTTTCAGCGTCAGGGTTACTACGCTGACACCGTCATCGTTCACAGTGTGCCTGATGTTCTTCACAGCAACGGCATCGTCGGTCGTTACTACGACAGCATCGTCGGTCGTTACAACCTTCTTGACAGCTTCCTTGAAGTCGCCAGAATCGAACTTCGAGAGCTTATCCTTCAGGGTGATAACGATGGTATCCTTGGCGGTCTGCTCGACCTTATCAACTTCTACAACGTCCGAACCTTCAATTTCAGCCCAGTTAATGATGGACGGTGTCGTATTGCCGGCAGCGTCAGCTACCTTGGAAATCCACAGATCGTCGCCAGCACCTACATTGAGGTAGTCCTTGCCAGGCTTAGGATCATCCTTATCGATGTCAGCGAGGGAAGGAATAGTGATCTCAACTGCTCTGCCGTTGTCAACGATCTTGATCTTTACACCCTTAATATCAGCAAGGCTGTAGATATTGATCTCGTACTTGTCGAGATCCAGCACAGAGTACTTGCCCTCGGTTGCCATGGTATCCTTGAAGAATACCTTCACGAGCTGACCCTTCTGACCTGCATTGTAAACCTTAGCTCTGAATGCATTGTCAGCAGTAGAGTTAGGAGCGGTCTTATCCTTCATGGTGAAGGCGACAGTTGTCTTGGACATCGCATTTTCGAGGACGTCCTCAACCTTCTCTACAACGAGCTTGTACTCGCCGGAGAGCTTCTCGCTGAAGGTAATGATAACAGTCTTGTCATCATCGCGCTTGATGATGTCGATGATATCCTTCTTCTCTTCGCCCTTACTATCAAGAACCTTATAGTTGGCGAGATCAAGAGCGGTGTCGTTTACATCCTCGTTGAAGACAACCTTGATGGCATCTTCAGCTTCCTGTTCGATCTTGTCAACTACAGGAGGCTCGCTGTCATCGGCAACATTGACTACATAGGTAATCTTAGCGTTTTTGTTCTCCCACAGATCCTGCAGGACTTCCTTAGCAATGTAGATGTAGGTGTTGCCTTCGGTCATCTTCTTCTCTACACCGAACTTGATGGTCAGTTCCTTACCATCAACCGTCAGGTCTGAAGCAGGGTTGTTGGAGTTGGTGTGATAGAACTTCTTAAGGAAGTCAGTCTTTGTCTTGTAAGTGTCCTTGCCGTCGATCTTCTCGGGCTCTTCAAGAAGCTTGATGTCCTCATCGAAGATAAGGGTTACTTCAGAGGGCTTAGCATTCTTGTAGCCGACGATTACAGGAGCGGTCTCGTCCTTAACAACATCAACGGTGAAGACCTTCTTGGTAATACCGTAACCAGCATAGTCCTTGATAGCCGGCTTAGCCTCGACGGTGATGGTACCCTCTTCAAGAGCGGAGTACAGGACGATGTTGAGCTCGGTGTCGCTGTTAACCTTCTCGATCTTTTCGATGATGTAATCACCGTCATCAACGACGAAGTAATCATCGGGATCGTAGTCTTTCTCAACATCGGGTACAGCGATGGGTTCGCTGAACTTCACCTTGATGGTATACTTACCAACTACCTCGGCGGATTCAGCCTTAGGCAGTGTGGTGTCTTCCATCTTGATGTCCTCGATGATGGTTTCATCGAGCTTCAGGCCATCTTCGGATTCGATGCCCTTAACCTTCAGGTCGATGACTTCGTTCTGAGCGGCTGCCTTGGTCAGTGTGATAACAACTGTCTTCTTGTCATCCTGGAGATTGAACTTGGAATCCTTGTCAATGGTAGCCTGAGCATCATCGGTCTCGATGCTGTAGTTGTCCTGATTGCCGGCTTCCTTGATAGGAGTGTTGAACTCAACAACCAGCTGCTTCAGGTTGGTGGCGGTAACGCTTACAACCTCGAGAGTAGCGGGCTTAGCTTCAACAAATCCAGCGGCAACAGCAGCCTCTTCGGTGATGAAGCCAGCATCGATGAGGGACTGAATGAACCTCTTGCCGTCAGCGTTTACGCCGTTCTTGCAAGCGTTGTAGAGGATACCGGCTACGTCATCGCGGATGATGATGTAGTCTTCCTCGGCACCCAGCTTCAGGCTGATGGCTTCGGAAACGCTTACGATACCAGCGTTAACAGCTACGGAATCAACATCGTTGGTACCGACGTTGGTGTAGCCCATACCAATCTTCAGGAGCCATACAACGAAGGAAGAAGCGGATACTTCCTGCAGCGGAGCGAACTTAACCTTCGGAGCTACGGAAGCGTCAACACCGGAGGTGTAGCCGTTCTTCACAGCGTAAGCTACCCACTTGACGCCCCATGCGGGAACTTCGTCCTTGTCTACGACATACTCGTCGAGAATCTGGGCAGCTTCTTCGTCGGTCAGGGCTTCTACTTCAGCCGCCTTACCAGCTGCCTTAAGAGCGAAGATAATGCCCTGGAGCCTGTTAACCTTGTCTCCGAGGCCATAACCTGCCATGAGTCCCAGGTCATTGAGAACCTTTGCTTCGGCCTCATGCTGGAAACCCTCGGCAAGTGCAGGAACTACCATCATTGTTGCGAGCATCGCAATGACGGTGATCGCTGCGAGAATCTTCTTAAGGTTTCTCATGATGAAAATCCTCCCTTTTGTTTTTTTTGGAAGCAGGCTTTCAGTTTACAAAGCCGGATTACGCCTGCCTCCGTTCCTGTAATCCGACTTTGTTTTTTATTGATTCAGACAAGCCTTGCGACTTATCATGAATTCATTTGAATTATATCACCGCCTAAATAAAGGGTCAACAATACCGCTTAGAGTGTAAACAAATTGTAATTTAGCCTCCGCTTCGTAATAATGCGTTAATACAGAGGCCTTGACAGCAGCAGTTTAAACCGTACCAGCAAGGCCTTTCCCCATATATTATAAAGTATTGGGCATATTATTCTATAATTATGAAAGTTTCGTTCTCAAAATACCGTAAAAAATCATAGGCCAAAGCACTTTAATTTATGGCATCCATATCCAGTATCATATTATAATACATGTCCATGAAGCAGCCAATATTTCCGGTTTCTTTATTTCTCGGCCGGATCAGGAGTATTTCGATACCCGTGCTTTCAACATAAACTGTCGCATCCTTTTTCCATATCATATCAGCGTTTTTGGGAAGCGTGTGCCTCTTTTTTTCTCTCCTTATCATTTAATGCCATGGCGTTGCAGGCAAGGCCCAGCCCCAGAAGGATCCAGAAGATGGGGGCCACGGCGATGGAACTGTCGTTGAACAGGCCCGCAACCAGAAAAGCGCATATGCCGATAAAAATGCCTGTCCCATAGTGGGAGATCCGTCCAGGTGCCTGGTTCATAAAGCAGGCTTTAATCCCTGAGACGATATAGACTAATATAATGGCCAGGAAGGCAGCCAAGGACAGGATGCCCGTATTGACGGCAATCTGGAGATACATGTTGTGGGGTTTATCCACGATCATGAACGGCGTATTGTAGGCGTTGATTTTGCCGATATAGTCGTTCTGCGGGAACACGATCGCGAAGGTATCCGGCCCGTAGCCCACAAGAATGGCGTTCTTTAAAAGCGGTATGGTCCTGGACCAGATATACGCCCTCGCGGAACCCACCTTTTCATAGCCTCTCACATCAATGGCGTCAGGCTTTTCAATCTGGTCCGGCTCATCATCATTAATACCCACCAGGCGTAAGCCTTCTGAATCCAACCTGATATAAAACACCACATCTCCGTTCCGGATCTCGAGAACGTCTCCTGTTACCTTCAGACGATAGCGCTGAAACGCGGGTTCTTTGAAACTGATGTTTATGCCCGTCTCATCTTCTTTCACATTCACATGCAGGTTGTTTCCCTCTGCGTCATAGAAAGTCAGCTGATCTTCTGAAAACCGGATGTCCAGTATCTCTGTTGAGCTGATGATCCGGGCACTGCCCTTATCAAACACGATATCCTCCAAATAGTAGGATTGGGTGCTTTCCGCCTTTAACCTGGAGACGGCCTCGATTGCCAGAAAGCCGCAGGCCGCCAGGGCAACGGCAATCGACAGAACGACCGCGATTTTATTCCTAAACAGATATTTTCTCAGAAAATAGACGACTGCAATGACCGCTCCGGCGCCCAACCCGACCAGGCCTGCGCTGGAATCGCTTCCCACCAGGTTGATAATAAGCAGGACGGACAAGACGGCCGCCGTAATCCGCCAGACGAGTTTCTCCGCTATGAATATCACGGTCACCGCAACGGGAAATACCAGCGCCACGTAGCTTCCTATATAGTTTGGATTGGACAGCGTGCCATAGACCATGGTGTCGAACTTGAAGTTTAGCTCACTTTCGGCGTATTCTGCCGGCAGGATCAGTGATCTCCCTAGTGCCGTTTCAAAGAAATCATGGCCCGCAAATTGGGAAAGGCCTATGAAGCATATGACAAACGCTGAAACAAGCAGGGGTTTTACCAGAAGTTTGATCTGGCTTTCTTCGTTGATCAGGTTATAAACGATGAGCATGTTCAACACATAAAACAGCAGGACAAACATGCCCTCATACCTGGCCACGAATCCGGACAAGGCGACGGAAGCGTACTTTGAAGTAATAGTAGACAATACGATAAGCAGTATATAAACAGCGGCAGGCACATACAGGCCAGGCTTTTTCTGCAGCCGGATGCGCCCCTCGATGTATCTGAAAACAAAGAGGCACAGCCCGAAGGCCGACGCTATCATGAACCACAGGCTCTTGCAATAGGAAAGCAGATCAGGATAGAAATCCTCCGTCCTCCAGACAGCTTCTTCGATGGGTTCCAGTTTGTCAATATGCAGATAAACGATAAGGGGTACAACCGCAACAATAAAGATATAGGGCAAAAGGTCGATTACCGATGTTTTTCTTTCTGTCCGTTTTTTCTTATTAGTCATGGGATACCCTCATATGATTTTTGCTAACATTATACCATAACAAAGCGTATTGGATCGGTTGTTCCGGCATTTTTCTCAGCCATGTCGGTTGAATGCCGGATGACCGCATATGGCAAATAACAACCTACTCCGATTCCAGATACTCTCGTATAATTTCCCTGGCATGGTTGATATCGCAGGTTTTGAAGATCTCTGTTTTAACTTTGGCCGAGCCCGGAAGGCCATGGAGATACCAGGCCACATGCTTTCTCATTTCCAGCATGGCGGTCCGTTCTCCCTTGTATTTTTCCATCAGATCGTAATGCCGGAGAATGGTGTGAAGCCTTTCCCGGTAGGAAACAGTTTTCTCGTATGTTCCGTTTTTCAGGTAAGCCTGGATATGTTCGAAAATCCAGGGGTTCCCCAGGGCTCCCCTTCCCACCATGACCGCGTCGCAGCCCGTTTCATCGAACATGCGGACAGCGTCTTCCGGGGACCGGACATCCCCGTTGCCTATTACGGGTATGGAAACCGCCTGTTTGACCTTTCGGATGCAGTCCAGATCCACGGTTCCCGAATACTGCTGGGCACGTGTCCTGCCATGGACCGCGACGGCGGCTGCCCCTTCCTCCTCACAGATGGCCGCGATCTCGGCGGCATTGGCGGAAGCTTCGTCCCAGCCCCTGCGCATCTTGACCGTAACAGGCTTCCGCGAGGCCTTAACCACTTCGCGCACAATTCTTCGAACCAAATCGGGCTTGCACATGAGGGCCGAACCCTCTCCGTTTCTGACGATCTTGGGAGCCGGACAGCCCATGTTGATGTCAATCAGCGCGATATCGGGCCGGTTTGAGAAATAGGCCGCCGCCTCGGCCATGATCTCAGGCTCATGGCCGAAGATCTGGACGCCGATGGGCATCTCGTCCGGGTGGGTCCTGGCCAGTTCAAGAGTCTTTTTGTCATTATAGTGCATGGCCTTGGCGCTGATCATCTCGGTATAAACCAATGACGCACCCCTCTCCTTGCACAGCAGGCGAAAGGGGAGATCGGTCACGCCCGCCATGGGCGCCAGAAAGATATTGCCGGAGAGAGTCAGATCGCCTATTTTCAATGAAACTGCCTCCATTTGCATCAGTTATATACGGCTTCATTCACCATACGCATTATATCAGAAAAACGTAAAAAAAACCTTCTATCATTTTTCCAGGATAGAAGGCAGTAATGCGTGTACATTATGACGGATAATATTGTTCAGAAGGGGAGATCCTCGTCATCCCCGCTGAACGGGTAATAACCATCCCCACTCTCAGGCTGCGGGAAAGCACCGTTGTCCTGCGATACGGGTCCCGGAACAGGGTAAGAAGGCGCATTCTCGCGGTCGCGCTTGCTGTCCGCGAAGTAAACGTTCTCGCAGTGGATTTCAGTCCGGTAATGCTTATTTCCCTGTTGATCCTGCCAGTTGTTGTTTCTCAGGGTACCTTCCACCAGTACCTGCATGCCCTTTTTGAAGTATCTGCTTACAAAATCGGCGGTACTCCTCCAGGCCACAATGTCAAAGAAATCTGCTGTCTGCTGGCCCTCCTGTTGTCTGAAAGGGCGGTTGACAGCCAGCCTGAACCGGCTGACAGGGACGTTGTTCTGCGTATACCGCGTCTCCGGATCTGCCACCAGCCTTCCCATGAGTATAACCTTGTTCATCGTAACACCACCTGTTCCACCTGATTGGGGTGATTATTGGTCCGGCGCAGCTTGCCATCGGGC
>ENA-OWOZ01000910-OWOZ01000910.1-bioreactor-metagenome-genome-assembly--contig:-NODE-910-length-31764-cov-8.947707_pt1 | contig 31764 bp, 23 predicted proteins | sample MGYA00238140_ERZ651804 | MGnify/ENA primary metagenome ERZ651804 (study PRJEB26910, sample SAMN07631232) | bioreactor metagenome | isolation source: Switchgrass digestor | place: USA: Dartmouth... | reverse complement strand
ACCGCCGTATACCGAACGGTACGTACGGTGGTGTGAGAGGTCGGTAGGTGAAATAATCACCTACCTCCTACTCGATTATTGAAGCTAATTTATATATAGAAACGTCTATACTTTCAGTTAAGTTATTTCACAAAAGGTTTCATCATAAATGTTTCTACAGGAAGGCTTCGCAATATAGGAAATATTATTCATTTTGAAATAATATATGTAACTTTCTACTACGATTGGTGTATAATTAATATGAAAAATATTGCACAACAGGAGAGGTGATATTATGGACGAATTAAAAGAGTTGCTGCCCTACCTGAAGCTATGGAGCACATACTTAGATATAGCTATAGTAGCTTATATCATATATAAGTTTATGCAGCTTATAAAAGAGACCAGAGCAGAGCAGTTGGTAAAAGGAATTATTATTTTGCTTGTTGTTACTAAATTAAGTGATGTTATGCAGCTTCACACCATCTACTGGTTGCTTAAAAATGCCATGACGGTTGGAGCTATTGCCATAATAATTATATTTCAGCCTGAACTTAGAAGGGCTCTGGAACATATAGGAAGAGGAAAATTCTTTACCAAAAATGAACTTCAGGTAGAAGAACTTGAAACAATGCTGGATGAAATAATACAAGCAGTAAGTGAGCTTTCAAAGAACAGAACAGGTGCCATAATAGCTTTGGAACAGGAGACAGGCCTAAATGAATATATTGAGACCGGTGTAAGAATTGATGGAATCATTTCTTCCGGCCTTCTTATAAACATATTCGAACCAAATACACCACTCCATGATGGTGCAGTAATTATAAGAAAGAATAGAATAGCCGCTGCTGGTTGCTTTCTACCTCTCACTGAAAGCCAGAACCTTAGCAAGCAGATAGGTACAAGACACAGAGCTGCATTGGGCCTCACGGAAATATCTGATAGCCTTGTCGTAATAGTGTCTGAAGAGACGGGAGTCATATCATTTGCCAGAGAAGGTAAATTGTCAAGATATCTAGATACCAAGTCTCTTAGAGAAATACTTAAGAATCACTATATAAAGGTTGAATCTAAGAAGCAGCCCGTCTGGACGAAATGGGGTGTAAAAAATGAATAACATCTTAAATAAGAATATTACCTATAAGATATTGTCTGTGTTATTGGCTACAATGCTTTGGCTTTATGTCATAACAGATCAGAATCCTGTGGTATACAAAGATATCACCCTTCCTGTAAGGCTTATAGGAGTTGAAACTCTGGGAGCAAATAATGTTACCTTGCTGGATAAAACTGCCTATAGTGTTTCTATGAAACTTAAAGGGAATAAAAATACATTGGATAGAATTAACAACACCTCTATCAATGCTACAGCAGACCTGCGAGATTATAAAGAAAAGGGCGAATATCAGGTACCTATTCAAATAAGTGGAGTGCCTGCAGGTGTAGATATAACTTCCATGTCTACAAACTCAATAAAGGTGAGGATAGATAATGTTGTATCTGTTACAATGCCTGTTGTAATAAACATTACCGGCAATCCCGCTCACGGGATGGCGGCCATGACTCCAACTATTGATCCGGGAGAAGTGACTATTAAAGGCGCTGAAAGTTTGGTGAATAAGGTAAAAACTGTTGCAGTAGATTTGGATATCAGCAGTTCATCATCAACAATCAAGAAAAATATCCCTGTAAGAATCCTAAATGAAAAAGGCGAAGATGTTAATAACGTGGAGGTATCTCCAAAGACGGTAGATATAGAGATTCCCATTGAATATACAAAGATTGTTAACATAGAACCGGATGTAACCGTGACCCCGGCAGCGGGATACATTATAACCAATATATACACCAATCCACGAGAAATTCATATTGTGGGAAAAAAGGAATTATTAGATGGTTTGGATTCTGTAAAAACCGAGAGAGTAGAATTTAAAGATGCTAAAGCCTTTGTGGATCAGCAGGTTTCTCTAATATTGCCTGAAGGTATTGAGCTGGCAAACAGGAATGAAAAGATAAGGTTGAACATAAACATAGAGAAAATCATAGAAAAGACTATAGAGATAAATAATATTGCAATAAGAAATCTGCCTGAAAATTTAATTGGGGAGCATCAGCAAATTGCAATGAAGTTAACTGTAAAAGGACCTGAAAGCGTAGTAAATGCATGGAATGCGAATAATTCTTTCTATGTTGATGTAGAGGGCTTTTCAGAAGGATTACATGAAGTAAGTATAATGTATAATAAGCCTGATGAAATTCAAATACTGCATATGGAGCCTAGCTCCATTAATGTCACACTAAAGAGTAAAGGAGTAGATAACTCTGATGCTTCTAGAAATGAAGGATCTGAAGCTTCACATTGATGAACCTGAGACGGAACTTATAAAACTTATAAGCAAAAAGCTTAAGTTGGATAAGGAGAACATCAGGGACTTTAGAATATTAAGAAAATCAATAGATGCAAGGAAGAAGGATATATATTTTGTTTACAACGTGTCCATTGAGCTATATGGTATAAGGAATTATAAAAAATATATCAATAATAAGGATGTGATGGAATACAAGGAATTTGAGTATGTTGTTGAAACCCATGGAACGGAAAAGCTTGATGGAAGGCCGGTAATAATAGGTTCCGGTCCTGCTGGTCTGTTTGCCGCTCTTATGCTTTCGCAAAGAGGATATAGGCCTATTATTCTGGAAAGAGGTTTGGATGTGGACAGACGTACCAAAGATGTTGAAGCCCTGATGGACAAGGGGCTTTTTTCTCCTAAATCCAATATACAGTTTGGAGAAGGGGGAGCAGGAACTTTTTCTGACGGAAAGCTTACCACAAGAATAAAGGATCCAAGGATAAGGCTGGTGTTGGATAGCTTCGTGCGATTTGGAGCGCCAAAGGAGATATTATATGAATATAAACCACACATAGGTACAGATGTTCTTAAAGATGTGGTAAAAAATATGCGAAGACACATAGAAAGCCTGGGTGGTGAGTTTAGATTCAACCACTTTGTTGATGACATAATTGTAAAGGATGGTAAGACTGTAGGTGTTCATGTCAAAGATGTGGGAGAAATAAGCAGCAACGCTGTAATAGGAGCCATAGGGCATAGCGCAAGGGATACATATGAAATGCTGTTCAACAAAGGGCTCTCTATGGAATCAAAGCCTCTTGCCATAGGTGTGAGAGTAGAGCATTTGCAAGAAATGATAGACAAGGCTCAATATGGAGAATATGCAGGTCATCCAAAGCTGGGCGCAGCAGATTATATGCTCACCCATAGAAGTCAGGCAACCGGCAGATCTGTATACTCCTTTTGCATGTGCCCCGGAGGTTATGTGGTTCCTGCAGCTTCAGAAGATGAGAGGTTGGTTACTAATGGTATGAGTTACCATGATAGAGCCGGTCAGAATGCCAACAGTGCTTTAGTAGTAACCATCCATCCTGGAGATTTTGGGAACAACCATCCCTTATCCGGCATTGCCTTTCAAAGGCATTGGGAGGAAAAGGCTTACATGCTGGGGGGAGGAGGTTATGTGGCTCCTGTACAACTCATCGGTGACTTTTTGGAGGATAGGCCTTCTAAAGCTTTTGGAATTGTGAAACCTACCTATAAGCCGGGTGTAGAACTGGCCCAACTTAATAAATGCCTGCCGGAATATGTAACAGATGCATTGAAGGATGCGATAATAGGATTTGACAAAAAAATAAAAGGCTTTGCCCAATCTGATGGAATACTTACTGCAATAGAAACCAGGACATCTTCTCCCATAAGGCTTCTTAGGGGGATGAATATGGAAAGCCTTAATTTGAAAAACTTTTATCCTGCCGGTGAAGGTGCTGGTTATGCAGGGGGAATAGTAAGTTCTGCGGTGGACGGAATAAAGGTTGCTGAAGAAATAATTAAGCGCTATAAACCCTTGAATTGAAGAAAGCGGGTGATGAAATGCGTGATACGACAATAACAGTGGAGAACCTCAAGGAAGTTCAGAGCATGTTGGGAGCGGTTTTCAATGCTACTCAGGATGCCATATCTGTAGTAGATAAAAACGGCATTGGTATCATGGTGAATCCTGCTTATACAAAGATTACGGGTCTTTCTGAAAAGGATGTGCTGGGGAAATTTGCTACAGTGGATATAGCAGAAGGTGAAAGCGTCCATATGAAAGTTCTGGCTACCAAGAAGCCTGTAAAAGGAGCCCTTCTTAAGGTTGGGCCCAACAGAAAAGAGGTATTGGTGAATGCAGCTCCCATAATAGTTGATGGAGAGCTCATAGGAAGCGTAGGAGTTCTTCATGATATTACCGAGATGAACAAGCTGTCTGAAGAGCTGAGACAAGCCAAGCAGATAATAAGAAAACTGGAGGCAAAATACACATTTGATGACATAGAAGGAAAGGACCCTGAACTGCTGAATGCCATAGAAAAGGCAAAAAAAGCAGCAGATACTCCTGTAACAGTGCTCCTCACAGGAGAGAGCGGAACAGGGAAAGAAATATTTGCCCATGCTATACACAATGCCAGTGAGAGGAAATACCGGCAGTTCGTAAGGGTAAATTGCGCTGCAATACCTCAATCCCTATTGGAATCTGAACTCTTTGGATATGAGGAAGGAGCTTTTACGGGAGCAAAAAAAGGAGGAAAGAAAGGACTTTTTGAAGAGGCTAATGGAGGTACAATCTTTCTTGACGAAATAACTGAGATAAATGTTGAGACCCAAGCTAAGCTCCTTAGAGTTCTACAGGAGAAGGAAATCATGAAAGTGGGAAGCATAAAGCCGATCAATATTGATGTGAGGGTCATCGCTGCTTCGAATGTAGATATAGAAAATGCAATAATGCAAGGAAAATTTAGAAAGGATCTATACTATAGGCTGAACATGTATCCCATAAAGATACCGCCTCTAAAGAAAAGGAAAGGGGATATACCATATCTTGCAAGGTTTTTTATAAAAAAATATAATCAGGAATATGGAAGAAACATCGAAGATATAGATGATGAAGCACTGGATAAGTTGATGGAGTATGACTGGCCCGGCAATGTGAGAGAACTGGAAAACATAATAGGCAGAGCCATAATAAACATGAAGATGACAGAAAAGATTATACAGAAAAGGCATTTGCCTATATTCGAACTGGAAGAGCAAAAAACAGACATAACAGCAGAAGCTGATTTTTCCCAAGAAAAAATCATGACACTGGATCAACTGACTGAAAGGGTTGAGAGGCAATATATAATCCATGTTTTAAAACTTTGTCAAAATAACAAAACTCAAGCAGCAAAGCTGCTTAATATTTCACTGAGAAATCTTTATTATAAGCTGGAAAAGTACGACATTAAGTAATATGCAAAATATTGCACGATATTTTGTATTGCAATAGTTTGCATGCAAAAAAATGCATACATGGAGATTGTTAATAAACTAACCCTTCATTAAAGGGTTTTTCTTTTTCCATGAAGTTGGCATGAATATTGCAAGTATATAAAAAAGAATATAATAAAGTTTTACAGGGGGGTTCAAGCTTGAGCAGAGAATACATACTTGCAATCAATCCCGGTTCTACATCCACTAAAGTTGCACTTTTCAAAGATGGCATGTCAGTCAGAAGCAAAAATCTTTCACATCCGAAGGAAGAATTGGAGCATTTCGAAAAAGTGACAGATCAGTATGATTACAGAAAAACGATAATACTTAAATGGCTAGAAGAAGAAGGAATAGAACTACAAAACCTTGCTGCTGTTGTTGGAAGAGGGGGACTACTAAGATCAATGCCAAGCGGTACATATAAGGTTACCGAAGCCATGATAGAAGATTTGAAAATAGGAGTTCAAGGAGAGCATGCTTCCAATCTGGGGGGTATAATAGCTAAAAGTATAGCTGATACTCAAGGAATACCCTCTTTTATTGTGGATCCTGTTGCTGTAGACGAGTTCGAAGATGTGGCTAGAATATCAGGTATGCCTGAATTGCCAAGAAAGTCATTGGTCCATGCCCTGAACATCAAAGCAGTGGCCAGAAAGGCAGCAAAAGATATGGGCAAGAACCTTGAAGATATGAATCTTGTTATGGCTCATTTGGGAGGAGGCATATCAATTGCCCCTTTGAGAAAAGGCAGGATAATAGATGTTAACAATGCAAACGATGGAGGACCGTTCTCACCGGATAGGACAGGTACTTTACCTGTGGGAGATATTATAAAAATGTGCTACTCAGGAAAATATACTTATGCTGAATTGAAAAAAAAGATATCCGGTAAAGGCGGATTAATAGCATATCTTGGCACAAATGACGCCAGAGAAGTCCAAAAAATGATAGACGAAGGAGATAGCAAAGCCTTCCTCATATTCGATGCTATGGCTTACCAGATATCAAAAGAAATAGGAGCCATGGCTGCGGTATTGCACGGCGATGTAGAGGCAGTAGTATTGACAGGAGGTTTAGCTTACTCAAAGCTGTTGTGTGAAAGAATAGAAAAAAGAGTCGGGTTTATAGCACCCATTAAGATATATCCTGGAGAGGACGAGATGTTAGCCTTGGCTGAAGGTGCAGCCAGAGTTCTTTCAGGAGAGGAACAGGCAAAAATATATGAAGAAGAGGTGAAATAGATTATGATTAAAGCCTTTGATGAAATTGTCAAATATGCAAAGGAGAAGGGACCAAAGACTATTGCTGTTGCAGTAGCTCAGGATGCAGATGTATTGAATGCGGTAAATAATGCTAAGAATTTGGGATTGGCTGATGCTATACTGGTTGGAGACAAGGAAGAGATTGAAAAGGCTGCAGCAAGTTGTGGAGTGGATCTTTCCAAATTTACAGTAATTGATGAAAGAGACAAAGCTGAAGCTTGCAGAAAAGCCGTGGGACTCATATCCGAGAAAAAAGCAGATATAGTTATGAAAGGTCTCGTAGATACAGCCATAATATTAAAGGCTGTATTGGCGGAAGAGGCTGGCTTGAGAACAGGTAATGTACTCTCTCATGTAGCTATATTTGAAGTGAATGGTTATGACAGACTTTTCATAGTTACGGATGCAGCCATGAATATCGCACCAAATCTTGAACAGAAAAAGCAGATAATCGAAAATGCAGTTAAAGTGGCTCATGCCATGGGCAACGTGGAACCAAAGGTAGCTGTGTTGGCTGCCGTTGAGAAGGTCAACCCCAAGATGCAGGCTACTTTGGATGCAGAAGCTTTGGTGGAAATGAATAAAAAAGGAGAAATAAAGGGATGCGTAATAGGAGGTCCTTTTGCATTGGATAATGCAGTATCTGTAGAGGCTGCAAAGCATAAAGGAATTGACCACCCTGTAGCAGGACATGCAGATATACTGATGGTACCTCAGATTGAAGCTGGAAATATGCTTTATAAATCCATGGTGTTCTTTGCAAGAGCAAATAATGCAGGAATCGTAGTAGGAGCTAAAGTTCCGATAGTGCTCACATCAAGAGCAGACAGTGATATAGCAAAACTTAACTCCATAGCAATAGGAGTTTTGATGGCAAATAATTAACTGAGTGTTTTATAGAATGAAAGGAGGATTGCTGTATGCAGGAAATATATAGATTGCTGGTCATCAATCCGGGGTCAACATCAACAAAAATAGCTGTTTTTGATAACGAAAAGCCCGTGTTTGAGGAAACAATAAGACATTCCAATGAAGAGTTGGCACCATATGCTACTATAATTGACCAGTTTGAATTCAGAAAAAATGTTATTCTTGATACACTAAATGCTAAAGGCATCAATATAACAAAGCTAAGTGCAGTAATAGGGAGAGGCGGGCTGCTGAAACCCATTGAAAGCGGTACCTATATTGTTAATGAAGCCATGCTTAAAGATTTAAGGGAAGGCAAGAGAGGGCAGCATGCATCCAATCTGGGAGGAATAATAGCTCATGAGATTGCATCTCAGCTTCACATCCCGGCATATATAGTGGATCCAGTTGTAGTTGATGAATTGGATGATGTAGCCAGAATATCAGGTATGCCCGAATTAGAAAGGATAAGCATACTACATGCTCTCAATCAAAAAGCCGTTGCAAAGAGAGCTGCAAAGGATATGGGCAAAGCATACGATGAACTAAATCTGATAGTGGCCCATTTGGGTGGTGGTATATCTGTAGGTGCCCATAGAAAGGGAAGAGTTGTCGATGTTAATAATGCGCTGGACGGAGAAGGACCTATGTCTCCAGAAAGAGCGGGAACTCTTCCAGTAGGTGGACTTATTAAAATGTGCTATTCAGGCCAATATACCATAGACGAAATGAAGAAGAAAGTAGTTGGAAAAGGTGGCTTGGTTGCTCACCTGGGCACCAATGATGGAAGAGAAGTTGTAAGAAGGATTAAAGCAGGAGATAAGCATGCAGAGCTTATTTACAGAGCCATGGCTTATCAGGTTGGAAAGGAAATAGGAGCCTGTGCTGCAGTGCTTGAAGGAAAAGTAGATGCAATATGCATAACCGGAGGACTAGCATATGATGATATGCTGGTGGGATGGATTAAGGAAATGGTTCAATTTATTTCACAGGTATTGATCTATCCTGGAGAAGATGAGATGATTGCATTGGCAGAAGGCGGCCTTAGAGTCCTGAGGAAAGAGGAAGAGCCCAAGGAATACAAATAATAAGGATGATTTTATGAAAAAAGATAAAAGAATTAGAATAATAACTGGGCATTATGGCAGTGGCAAAACCGAATTTGCTGTAAATTATACTTTTAAACTCGCTAGGGAAGGTTATAAGACTGCTATTGTAGATTTGGACATAGTGAATCCATACTTCAGGTCCAGGCAGATGGAGCCTGAATTTCAGGAAATGGGCATAAAGGTTATTTCATCATCGGTAAAAGGATTATCTGGAGATTTGCCTGCACTATCACCGGAAATCAACACTGTTCTCGAAGACAAAAGCTTTGAGACGGTAATAGATGTGGGCGGTGATAAAGTTGGAGCAACAGCTTTAGGCCGTTACCATGACAAACTGGATAAGGAAGAATACGATATGTTTTTTGTACTGAATGCCAACAGACCACTTACAGCTGATAAAGATAGTGCCATAAGATACTTGAGGTCCATAGAACAAGGCTCGCGACAAAAGATTACTGCATTGGTAAACAATACACATCTCTGCGGAGAGACGAGAGTTGAGGATATAATTAAAGGTCAGGAACTCTGTCTCCAGGTGGCTGAAGAGTTAGGGCTACCGCTTAAATATACAGTGGTTTATAAAGGACTGATTGACCAATTACCCGACAATATCTCTGGCGAGATATTTCCAATAGATATATTTATGAAAAAGCCCTGGGAAATGGAATAAAGGAGGTTAGAAAATGGCAGGAAAGGTTACATTCGATGAAAACAGATGCAAAGGCTGTGAACTTTGCACAACAGCATGTCCTACAAAAATAGTTATAATGGACAAGGACAGAATCAATATCAAGGGTTATCATCCAGCTACAGTTAAAGAGATGGATAAGTGCATAGCATGCGGCTCATGCGCTAGGATTTGTCCTGATGTTGTTATCAAAGTAGAAAAACTGTAATTTGTGAGGAGGGATATAAATGGCGAAAGAACTATGGAAGGGAAACGAAGCTATTGCTGAAGCTGCCATAAAAGCAGGCTGCAGATTTTTCTTCGGTTATCCCATTACGCCACAAAATGAAATTCCTGAGTACATGTCCTTAAGACTTCCACAAGTAGGAGGTTGCTTCTTACAGGCTGAATCTGAAGTAGCTGCCATAAACATGGTTTATGGTGCAGCAGGTGCAGGGGCAAGAGTAATGACATCTTCATCCAGTCCTGGAATAAGCTTGAAACAGGAAGGCATAACCTATATAGCAGGAGCAGAATTGCCTTGCGTAATAGTAAATATTGTTAGAGGGGGCCCAGGATTAGGAGGAATACAACCTGCCCAATCTGATTATTTCCAAGCAACTAAAGGCGGAGGCCATGGTGATTATCATCTAGTGGTATTGGCACCAGACTCTATTCAAGAGGCTGTAAATCTGGTTCAGGAGGCTTTTGATATAGCCGATCAATACAGAAACCCTGTTATGATACTGGGCGACGGTATGATTGGACAGATGATGGAGCCTGTTGAATTTACGGAAGTAAAAAGGAGACAATTGCCTGAGAAAACTTGGGCTACAACCGGTTTGAGAGGCAGAAAAGAGCATAATATCATTAATTCCCTATTCATAGATCCAGCAGCATGTGAACAACACAACCTGAAAATTTTTGAGAAATATGCACAAATAGAGAAAAACGAAATAAAGGTAGAAGAATACAACCTTGAAGGAGCAGAAATAGTATTTGCAGCTTACGGTACAGTAGCAAGAATAGTTAAGAATGCAATAAAAGCTCTAGAAAAAGATGGAATCAAAGCAGGACTTATAAGACCCATCACTCTATGGCCATTCCCCAAGGCTAATTTCTTGAAGGCTGCAGAGATGCCAAGCGTTAAGGCTTTCTTAAGCGTGGAAATGAGCATGGGACAGATGGTAGAAGATGTAGAGTTATCAGTAAAAGGCAAGAAACCTGTATACTTCTACGGAAGAACCGGTGGAATGGTACCCACACCAAAGGCAATTGTGGAAGAAGCTAAAAAGATATTAGGGGGTGCGAAATAATGGCAGTTGTATTTGAAAAGACCAAGGGTTTAACAGATAAACCTACTCATTATTGTCCAGGTTGCACCCACGGTATAATCCACAGGCTTGTTGCAGAGTCTCTGGAGGAACTTGGACTTTTGGATAAGGCAGTAGGCGTAGCTCCTGTTGGATGCTCCGTATTTGCCTATGATTATTTCTCCTGCGATATGCAGGAAGCAGCTCACGGAAGAGCTCCCGCATGCGCAACAGGAATAAAAAGAGTACATCCTGACTCAGCAGTATTCACATATCAAGGAGATGGAGATTTAGCTTCCATAGGAACTGCAGAGATTGTCCATGCTGCCATGAGGGGAGAAAAAATAACTACAATATTTGTCAATAACGCTATATATGGTATGACCGGCGGTCAGATGGCACCTACTACTTTGGTAGGCCAAAAGGCTACAACAGCTCCTTTAGGCAGAGATGCAGACCATGCAGGTATGCCCATAAGAATGAGTGAAATGTTGGCAACAATACCAAAGGCTGTGTTTATAGAGAGAGTATCTGTACATGATGTTCCAAATATTATTAAAGCTAAAAAGGCCATAAAGAAAGCCTTTGAAATACAGATGAAAGGTCTGGGCTTTACTATGGTAGAGGTTCTTTCCACATGCCCAACCAACTGGGGCAAGACTCCAATTGAAGCTCTGAAGTGGTTGAAGGAAAACATGATTCCTTATTATCCGATCCAGAACTTCAGAACTCCTGAGGAGGTGAAATAGATGACACATCAGATTATAATGGCAGGCTTTGGAGGTCAAGGTGTTATGTCCATGGGAAAAATACTTGCGGAAGCAGGTTTAAAAGAAGGCAAGAATGTGTCATGGCTACCATCCTATGGACCAGAAATGCGTGGAGGTACTGCAAATTGCAGTGTAATAATCTCCGATGAACCCATTGGAGCCCCAACAGTTACAGAAGCGACAACTGCAATAGTTATGAACAGACCATCTCTGGATAAGTTTGAGAAGGATGTATTGCCTGGTGGACATCTATTGATAAACAGCTCATTGATAGACAGAAAAGCTACAAGAGATGATATCAATGTATATTATATTCCTGCAAATGAAATAGCAGATGAACTTGGAACAGGCAAAATTGCCAACATGGTAATGCTTGGAGCATTTATAAAGGTTACCAATGCAGCAAAAGAAGATACAATCATGGAATACATTGCAGAAGTTTTTTCAGGTAAAAATGCTGATATAATACCTCTAAACAAAGAAGCATTAAAAAGAGGAGCAGATTGCATAAAGTAATAGGTTTCAATTGATATCCAGCCACCCTGGGATAAACCCTATCATCCATCCTCCAATCCCGGGGTGGATTTACTTTTTTGGTTGCATAGCATCCTTTCTGTTGACTATTCCTATATAAACATATTTTTGGTGACCATATGGTCTACAGGCAATGCTCTCGAAATGGCAGCCGTTGATTTGGAAACCAAGCTTTTTTGGGCTAACATCCAGTATTTTGCATACTGCTTTTCACCAATAACACTTCTCACATTATGTATGGAATTCACCGGATATGATGGACTGGTAAAAAATAAAAAGATTTGGTGGCTTCTTGTTATACCTACAATTACAATAATACTCGTGTGGACAGATGAACTGCATGGTTTGATAAGACATGGGATCCATATGAATCATAGCGGGGACTTGCCAGTCATCGCTAAAAAATATGGGCCCATGTTTTTTTGTTCATGCTGTATATTCCCATTTTGTGAATATTACTGCTTGGATGCTTATTACAAAAGCTGTGCTTGTCAAGAATTCAGTATACAGGAAGCAAGCATTTGCATTGTTCTGGGGATTAGGCCTGATTTTCATACCAAATATATTGTATATTTCTGGCATGAGTCCAGTGAAGATGGTATTGTTATAGGCAGGCTTGCAGTCATATATGATATAACCCATAAGAAGCAGTCAGAGAAAGAATTATTAAAGCAGCAATGGGAGCTTGCTGTAACAGCAAAAAGGGAGAGGATGGCCAAGGATATGCATGATAATCTAAGCCAAGTGCTGGGATTTATCAACCTTCAGGCTCAAGGCATCAGGCAGGAGCTTTTAAATGAAGGGGTCGAGGTCGCTTCAGAAAAACTCGATGAATTAGTAAATGTAACTCAGGAAGCCCATAATGAAATAAGGGAGTATATACATAATGCCAGAAGTGCTGCCTTTATGGAAATTGATTTTATTGCAGCGTTGAAAAAGGAGATAATGAAGTTTGAGAGGCAAACAGGTATAGAAGTCAAGTTGGAAATTCCCAGCGAATTCACCGGAGAAAAACTGGAACCTATCACAAGGCTTAACATCATTAACGTCATAAAGGAAGCTTTGAATAATGCAGAAAAACATGCTGAATCTGATGGGGCAAGCATATGGTTTTCCATGTCTGCTCAGGAGTTGAGCATTATAATAGAGGATTATGGAAAAGGATTTGACAGCAATTTATATGAATACCACAGCCATAAGAAATTTGGGTTGAACATAATGAGAGAAAGAGCGGCAGAAATAGGTGCTCAACTTGATATACAATCTTCATAGGGAGAAGGCAGCAGAATCATCCTTTATTTGCCTTTGAAGGAGGTGTAATAAAAATGAGATTGATGCTTGTAGATGACCATCCTTTATTTTTGGAGGGACTTAAGTACCTGCTTGAAACCTATGGAATAGAGGTGGCTGGCACAGCACAGAATGGAATGGAAGCACTGGAGCTGTCTCGAACATTAAGTCCAGACATTATTTTGATGGACATAAAGATGCCTGAGTGCAGTGGAATAGATGCTTTAAAGCTTATCAAGGCTGAAATGCCGGATATAAAGATCATGATGCTAAGCATATCTGGTGAAGATGAAGACATTTTCGAAGCTGTAAAGTATGGAGCTTCAGGATATCTTTTAAAAAATACCAATGCCAGAGAACTGGTAGGTATGCTGGATGACCTTGAGAAAGGAGAGGTTCCTGTTTCATCAGATTTGGCTACTAGGCTTTTAAAAGAGTTTAAGAACAACATCAGCCATGAAGAAGTTGTTACACAGAAACACATGCAGAATGACCAAGTCATACAACTTACAGAAAGACAGTTGGAAATACTTGAAATGGTATCAAAAGGAATAACCTATAAAGAAGTAGGAGATGCATTGGGTCTTACGGAGCGAACAGTGAAATATCATATGGGAAGAGTAATTGAGCTTTTGCACCTGGAAAACAGGGCACAGGTGATTGCATATGCTGCCCGGATAGGTCTTGTTGAGAAAACATAAATACAGCCAATAATATGGCTGTATTTTTTTAGGACTGTACTTTAGTACATTGTAGTATAATGTCAGGAAATGTATTATTAAAGTAAGTATGCAGAATTTTAAGACTATTGCACAAGGTCTTTGATATAATTAGCGTTTATGGGAGGGATCAGGGTGAAGAAGTTAAAAATTAAGCAGCTGCTGTCATTCATGTTTATAGTGATGATGTATTTTTGTTTTTCTGGATTTATAGTATATGCAGATGATCCTTTTTTATTGTTCGAAAATGACGGAAGTACACCTGGGAAATGGACTAATGGTGAGGATTACATTGATAGGGCTTCATCCCTGAACGATGGACCTTCCAGTGGTAATCCAGGTTACTTTTATTACTTCAGAAACAGCGATGACGACAGCAGAGAATTATTCGATGAAACAACCGAAAGAAGGGTTGTTCTGAGCGATTTTCAAAAAACACTGTACAGCCTCGGACAGCTGTACATTAATTACTCTGTAGACTATTATGGTTGGAATGGTCAGGGCGACTGGTTCAGAGTGGCTTTAGCTTATAACAGTGACTCATATAAAAATGGTACATATATTTCTGATTCTAACTCAAATGGAATAACAGGCACCTTAAAATGGAAAAACATACAAAAACCGGTATTAAACTGCCCAAGAACACTGATTCAGTGATACTCAGCATATACGCAGAAAGGAAAAACGGAAAAATACTGGATGTGTATCTTGATAACATAAAGCTGTGGCTTTCTGATGAATTTTCACCTTATATTGAAGAGGTTACCATCACTGAAATAGAGGATATGTACGGTAATGTGGTGCCATTGAAGAAGGATGAAGGTACAGACAGTTATCTGGATAACTGGATAAATCCTTCCGACAGGATTTCTGGCACTATAAAGTTCAATGAACCGGTAGAGATAATGGATGGAAGCTATTTGAAGCTGAATGCTCAGAATGTAATTGATTCTATGATTAATGTATATATTTCACCAGGCCTTAGTGACACCCATAATTTCAGTATTATTGGTGCACATAAATTGAAAGGAGAAGATAATTATCTTAAATTATATTATGAATCGGATGGAACCGGCCCCTTCAACAAATATGTCCGTGATAAAGCCGAAAATAATGCTGTTTATTTTGAAAAGCCTAATATAGATAAATATCGAATAAGGGTGGATAACGCTTCTCCCATGATTATTACTCCACAAAACAGATATGAGTCTTATGAATACGGCAGAACCAGCGTGGATATAGTTGTCCGTGAGGAAAGCAGGGGAGTTGAACAGTCACCTGTTATTCTGACATATTATTGGACATATGTGGATAATGGCGGCAATACCGTTGAAGTACCGGCGAAGACAATGATGATCAGCAACACAGCTGTAAAAGATGATGTCTATACAACCTATACAGCGAAAATTGATATCCCCCATGGAAGCAATATTCCTCCTTATCAGAAATTCACCCTGGTGGTCGATGTTACAGATGAAGCCAGATACGGGAATGACCGTAAGTACTTCAAGGTCAATCAGAAAGATGAATCACCTCCTGCCATAACCTGGGATAAGAGCATATATAACAGGGGAACAGAAAATGAGATAGCAGTAGATATAAGTGAAGAAGATGGCATACTATTCACCAAAAGCGGTACTGTTTCCTTCAGTGTAGATGATCAGGACAGTGGTATTGAAGAAGTAAGATACTCCTGGACCAGAGAGCCCTACAGAGAGGGAGATAGTATGAATAAAGTGGCACTTCCGGCAGGAGACGGCAAGTACTATGTAGAGGGGACAAGCACTGATACACCTCTGGAAGGCATTTATTATCTTAATATAATGGCAATAAACGGTACTGACACTCATGGTGTAAGCAGCAAACCCTTTTATTTCGACAATGAGGGGCCTCGTGGATTTGTAAGCCTTACTGAAGAAATAGGCCACGGCATTGACACGCTGCATTACTCCATATACGACAAAGATTTGCAGAATAAGTTTCTATATACAATATTGAAAAGAAATGATGATTATTGGGATTTTGAGCCTGTTACAGAACCTGACATATCTGAAGGAATAAAGGATAACGGCATGTGGCGTGTCATGGAAATTGACATCACAGACGGAACTACAGGGAGTGCAAGAATAACAGATATGCTTAATAAAATAGAAGGCTCAGGATTCTATAAGGTGGTAGCCAGATTTTATGATGGTTATTACAATTGGAGCGGAGACGAGTATTACATTGTCTATGACTTTGATCCTCCCACCATTGAGGTTGTTGAGCTGGGTGAACCGGAGGTATTTAAAAAAAGGCATGAAGTATCTCTTGATTTCTGGCCTGAATATGTATTTCCGGGAGTAGTAATTCAAATAGAGGATACTTCATATGTAAACCTATGGGATGAGAACTTCTTCTCCGTCAAATGGGTAAATGTTGAAACCGGAGAAGAAATACCTGCAGAGGTTTCAACAATGCAAGGCTGGGTTATCATAGGTGGTAATGACAGCTTAAGCGGCAGGTATTATATCAGAGTATATGCGAAGGATCATTTGGAGAACTCCATGAATGAAATGGTTTTTATGGATGGAAAGCCTGTGGAGTTCTGCTTTGACAATAGCCCTCCAACAGTAGATGTAGAATATGATAAGGCATTCAGCACGAATATAATGAAATTTGCCTATTCAGATCTTGAGGAGAAGTATACAGATATAGCAGCATTCAGATATGGAATAACATCTTCACCGGAAGAAATACCTTTTGAGTGGACGGACATAGATGCTGCTTTCAGCGAAGGTGAAGTAACCAGTGAAGTCATGGAAGGCACATGGTATCTGCACATATACCTGGAGGATACATTGGGAAATGAACAAACCATAAGCTTCTCTGAACAATTTATTATAGACATGACAAAGCCGGAAGGCAGCATCAGCTTCACCAGTGGATATACAAACAAGCTGGATACAGCATTGAAGTTGGAAATAGAAGAACTGAAAACAACAGATAACAAGACCTTTAAAACCATATTATCTGAATATATGGCAATGCTTGAGGATGAAGCAATAGGGGAAATACCAGCGTCTCAGTGGAAAAACATTACCTTCGAAAACGGAATGGCAATATATAATTGGCGTCCCACAAATACTGATGATGGAGAAAAGAATGTATATGCCAGATTCATGGATGTGGCAGGAAACATATCAGATATATATAGTGAATCCATCATACTGGACAGGACTCCTCCAACAGGAGTGGTGACATACAGCGTTACTGAGCCTACGGCAGGCAATGTCACTGTAAGCCTGACCATGAGCGATAGCAATGCCGTGACCCTGCTCAACAATAATGGCAATACCTCCTATGTGTTCAACCGCAATGGAGAGTTTGAGTTTGTATTCATGGATGCTGCAGGAAATAAGGGCCGTGTAAAGGCTGAGGTTGACTATATAGACAAGACTCCTCCAAAGGCATATGTTACTTATTCTCCTCTAAGGGACATATGGACCAATGAATCCATCACCGCCACCCTTCATCTGGAGGATGAAAATGAGTTTGTAGTTTTAAGTGAAGGAGGATTTACCCACACCTTTAATAATAATGGAGAGTTTGTGTTTGAGTTTGAGGACAATCTGGGAAATAAGGGAAGCATAAAAGCCGAGGTAAAGAACATAGATAAGGACCCGCCGATAGGAAACATCATATATGTAGAGAGTGACACTGCACCAGTCACAGTATATCTGGATACCAACGAGCCTGTAAAGGTAACAAACAATGATGGAAGCTTCAGGTATGTGTTCTATGAAAACGGAGTATTTACCTTTGAATTTGAAGATAAAGCCGGCAATAAAGGAACAATAACTGCTGAGGTTGATTCAATCTCCTCAGCTGAGAAATATTTAGATATTGAATACAAAGATTCAGGATTATTGACAAAGAACAATGTTACAGCTACATTTACACCTGTTACAGATAAAGCATGCATTACAAGTCCTACAGTGACAGAGGAAGTCTATGGACCCGATTATATTGACTATACCTTTAATGAAAACGGGGATTACACTGTTTATATAAGGGTATTCTCAGAGCCGGATGGAGAGAATATAAGGACTGTCACAGCAAGCGTCTACAACATAGACAGGACTTCTCCAGAGGCATATGTATATCTGAGCACAACAGAACTGACAAATGAGAATGTAACCGCAACTCTCCTGACATATGACGACAGGGGTAAGGAAATAGAGATTATAAACAACATCGGGAAATCAGAATATGTGTTTGAAGAAAATGGCACATTCACTTTCCAGTTCGAAGATGAGGCAGGAAATATTGCATATAAAGAGATAACAGTTTCAAATATTGACAAGGATGCACCCATTGCGGTGATCACCTACTATAAGGAAGAAGGCAAGCCAAATTCGAAATTTGCTAAAATATCCTTTACTGGAGAGACTGATGATGTAGAAATACTCAACAATAATGGTTCGGACATCTTCGAATTCGTTGAGAATGGAAGCTTTACATTCAGATTCTCGGATAAGGCCGGTAATACAGGGGAGGCAATAGCAAGTGTAGACGATCTGTCAGACAGCATTTCAGCTGGAACAATTGAGTATTATATAGACGGTACCAGAATTGATGATCCGGACGAAATAATGACAAACAAGAGCGTCACAGCTAAGCTTGTTCTGGATGGAGCAGGCGGACCCTACACCATAGTCAACAATGGAGGCAGTGACAGCTATACCTTTGAGCATAATGGAGAGTTCACATTCATATACGAGGACAAGAATTCAAACAGAGGTTTTGCTACCGCAAAAGTAGGCATCATTGACAAGGAGGTTCCTAAGCTTCAGATATTGGCCAATACTGTGAGACCTACCAGAGAGAATGTAATCATCACAGTAACCTACAGCGATAATGTTGGAGTTAAGAATGTCAGTCACAACATGGAGCCGGAGAAGATAACATCTACAGCATCAGGGTTTACCTACATATGCACCGACAATAAAGAAATCAGTGTTACTGTTACTGATGCTGCCGGGAATAGTATAACAAAAAATTTCATCGTAGATTATATAGATAAGGAAGCACCTACAGGTACAATCACATATACACCCAATAGCATAACAAACAGAAATGTAAGAGCAGTATTAACCTTGAACGAACCTGCTAAGATTCTGAACAATAACGGCAAGGCGGAATATGTTTTCACTCAGAACGGAGAATTTGTATTTGAGTTTGAAGATTATGCAGGAAACAAAGGATCAATAACCGCTGTGGTTGACTGGATTGACAGAGTTGTACCCAAAGTATCTCTGGAATACAGCAATACTGAAAGAACAAATAAACCTGTGGAGGTAACGGTCATAACAGAGGAAGGATCTATAATAATAAACAACGGTGGTTCAGCAAAGAGGACTTTTTACAGGAATGGAGAGTTTACCTTCATGGTAAGAGATCTGGCAGGAAACATAGCTGAAATAAAAGCGGAAGTAAAAAATATTGATGCAGAGCCACCAGCATTAAAACTAAGAGGATTGTCTTATGTAGCTCTTTTCAAGGATGAAGCTTATACTGAAGAAGGTTTTACTGCATCAGATAATATTGACGGAGATTTGACAGATGATGTTATTGTAGAAGGAAGCGTAGATACCGCAACACCGGGTGTATATATATTAAAATATACAGTATTCGATGCAGTTGGAAATATCACCGAAGTGACCAGAACCGTAAAGGTACTGAGCACCGATGAGCTGGTGCTTCTCCTCAATGGTGAAGTTGCTGAGGGAGAAAGCATAATACTGAATAAAAAAGATGTTGAAGTGAATGCTCTTGGCTATCAAGGAAGCTTAAAAATTAAATGGGATAAGGGCAAAAGGACCCAAGCCTATTTTAAAACATCAGGACAAACCGCGGCTCAGGATGAAACTTTATGGCTTCAGGCATATAACTGGTACACATTCTTTGTACAGGATCAGGAACGAAGATCAAAAATTATTCAAGTATATGTAAATGGTAATTAGTAGGGGGGTGAGATGATGAGAAGGAGACTATTGGCAATATTCATGCTGGGGGTATGGGTTATTGGACTTTTTGGCAGCTTTATGGTGGAAGTTAACGCGGCTGAAACGGTAGTCCAATCCATTAAAAACAATGTGGTTGAGATTATTGTGAATAAGGGAGACGGCAGATTTGCGGTAAAAACTGTCCAGGGCTCTCCCAAAAGACCGGAGGATGACAATGCAGCTTTACTTTTCAATCAGGGGATTCCAGAGACCACATTCACCACCTTCAGGATTGATGGCAAGGATTACATATATGGAAATACTTATAGCGGGATATTGACGGATGGAGGCATGGTGTCGCCACCAAAGGTGGAGGGTATGCTTAACACCTCCAGTTGGAGAATAGGAGATATTACAGTTACTCAAAAGCTTGAGCTCACAGACAATGTTACAAGCAGTGATATTGGAAATGTGAAAATTAGCTATACAGTAACAAACAACGGTACCAAAAGCACCATGATTGGGACAAGGATTCTCCTGGACATGATGCTTGGAGATAACGATGGCTGCAGTATTTCCCTTGATGGAAATACGAACATCTCATATGAAACAAAGGTCGAGGGAAGCAATATTCCCATGTACTGGAGATGCACTGATTCTGTGGACAAGCCAAAGATTGTTTCATACGGCTTCTTAAAGGGTTGGGGAAATAAAGAACCAGACAGCATGATCATTGCTCATTGGAGCTCGTTGTCTTCTACCAAATGGGATTATGAAATAAACCCCCAGAGGAATATAGGATCATCACTGAACGATTTTAAAACCGCTGATTCGGCAGCTGCACTATACTGGGGTCCAAAAGAACTGGAGCCAGGCAAGGTATTGCATTTTGAAACCTATTACGGTTTGGGCAATATATCCGACAGTGTCAGTGGAGACACTTTCAGCGTTAATGTAATGGCACCTTCCAAGCTCGATATCAATGGTGGGATATATGAAAACAATCCTTTTGATATTCTGATGGAGCAGGATAACAGCCTGGGAAACTCCGCAGATTTGGCAGGAATCAACGCTGAACTCATCCTTCCTGCTGGATTGGAGCTGGCAGAAGGAGAAGTAAGCAGCTATTACCTGTACAACATACCCGTGGGACAAAAGGCTGCTGTCGCATGGAAGGTAAAAGCGCTGAATACTCAGAACCTTAAAGTATTGCAGTATATGATACGAATAAGGTCTTTTGATAATGAGATAAAGAGCATTAAGAAATTTATAATAATTCCTGGTTTTGAAAATAATGACCCGGATATAGGTTATACAGATATTGTACCCCGCAATCTTTACTATGAGGATGAAGAAAGCGTCATTCACCTCGTAGGCTATCGCTTTGAAAGGCTTAAGGATAAAACCAGCTATAAAATGAGCCTTTTAAATGCCAACATAGGAACTGCAACATATATTGCTGAGTATGACATAGCTGTAATCAACGACAATCAGATCCGCATAAAGCTGCCTAACGGATTGAAACATGGAAATTACAAGCTTTCAATAAATCATAGGGATGATATGCTGGACTATACTTTGGGACAATATATTACTGTCACAACGGATGCAAAGCATAAATCAAGAAACTATGGCATAATGGCGATAAAGGAGGAAAATGCGGGAGGTAAGAAAGTCCACAAGGCAGTGCTTTATGAAAATGAATCTCAGCTTAGTGCTGCTGACAAAAACAGCGCTGTTCTTATTATAAGAGGCAAGATAAGAAGCATATCTGATACGAGTTTTGATGTCTACGGAGATGGTATAGCCATAAATAATGGTATCTTATATAAAGGCTATGGCGACAGCCCATTGTCTGTAGTCAAAAATGGCGACAGTTTCAGGATAATGGGCAACGGAGAGCTATACATGAAGTCGGCCCTCGATGGAAGCTGGGAAGCTTTCAGTAAAGGGATTATGCCAGTAAGAAAATGACAAACATTACCTTTTTCATAAATACCAGAGAGGGTGCCTATGGTTTCAGGACCCAGGCAGAAAGCCCCAAATTGATGCTTGAGGAAATTAATGCCACAATGGCTTTTGACAATTATCTGTACCCTGATTATTTTGAGTTTGAAGGGAAATACGGCAAGATACCAAAGCCCATAGGCAGTACTGGACTTGCCTTTGAGAGCGTTGGGGGAGGATTATATGGTCTGAAGTCATTTATCGATTCCCTTCGCCATGGCAATCTGCCTACGGGCTCCAGTATCGCAGTAAGGGCGGATATTGTTGATCTCCTCACCTATAATTCCAGAATTAAGGGATATATTTTAGTAGGCCTTAGGGATATTGAAGCCATACTTAGCATATCCGGCATAGACATGACAGGAGACGGGTATATCTATTTCATAGATGTGGGAGATATTGCTGGACATTTTGATTTCGGCGGCGGATATGTAAAGGCAGATCTGAACATATTGGATATAATAATAGCTGATGCCTATATAGGTATAAGCAAGCACGAAATAAAAGGTAGCATCAATGCAGAATTGAAAATACCTGATTATGTCTGGCTTATAGGAGGTAGAACCGTCGGAGGATACAGAGCTGAATTTTCCACCGAGAAAATAGCAGGTCATATCAAAGTTTTAGGTATAGGCGTTGGAGTGGAATATGAATGGGGAGGAAAAGTGAGCTTTGATATCGGCTCTGCAAGCCCTGTAGATCGCAAAGGAATTTATATTGTAAATACCAAAGATGAAGATGGAAGAGATGTGACCATAAGCTACGGCACCAATATAGAAAAGCTGGGCAGCATACCATATTCCTATTATGTCTGCTATGACGGCAGCTTAGGCAAGATACTGGCAATGGGTACCGATGAATACACATACAATCCAGAGATCAATAGCAGCGTTGAATCAGCCATAATCGAAATGATGTATGATTCTGATGAAACACCTGAGATTACAGTGACAGATCCAGATGGAAACGAATATGAATTAATTGAAGATGAAAACTATATGAACCAGGTTATACCTGCAGATGTTTCCAGCTCCGGCATGGAAGAAAAACGCCTGTTTGTGACCATAGTTTCACCTAAGGTTGGTACATGTACAATAAAGTCGGATAAAGCAGTGACCATGACTCTGTATAATGCAAAGGAACCGGCAGAGTTTAAATCACTTTCTGCAAAGCAGGAAGGAAACAAGGTAAAGGTGGATTGGGATCTGAATGTAACCGATGGCAGCAATGTTGAATTATACCTGGTGAAAGACGATGGAAGCTCAATGGCATTAGAGATAGCTACAAATTTGAATGGATACCCGAGTACCTATGAATGGAATATTCCTGATGGAATAACCACGGGAGGCTATAAAGTGCGCGGTGTGGTAAAGAGGAGTGTAATCGGCCCTGAGGACAGTTTTTCCTTTGATGAGATGTATTCAGATGCCTTTGAGATAGTAGATGCATTATCATCTGCAACACCAACCAATTTCAAGGTCGAAGCCATAGGAAACGGCATGATGAAGGCTCAATGGGATAAAGCAGCAAGAATAGATGAATATCGCATATATGCAGTAGATGAAAATGGGAAAATTGACAAGGATGTCAAAACCATGATAAGCATAGAAGGAGATAGAGGAGAGACAATTTTTGGCGGTACATTGCTGGATGATTCAGGAAATGAGTATGGATGGATTCCTGACAGATCATACAGGTTTGCACTCTATGCAATAAAAAGGACCTTAAAGATTGGTTCTGAGGAGATAGAGCATATAAGCAAACCCTCCTTCTCAGATGAAATATATCTGCCAAAACCTGAGCCACCCGAGTTTACTGTTGATTTCACTGCAGGGGACGGTAATATAAATGTGGAAAAGGACGAAAATGGCAACGATGTATATTACACAAATGCTTGATATATAGATTGCAGATATCAATCTGATAAGAATGGAAATGCAATATTCTATGTCAACGGTGAAAAGGTTGATGACACAAAGAAAAGGGATTACAGCTTCCAGCTGGATCTTGCTTACGGCAGCAACTTGATAGAGGTTGAAGCCACAGGAGTTAACGGAGATAAAAACACTAAGTCATATGAGTTCTATTATGATGACAGAGCTCCCGAATTGATGGTACAAAGCCCAAACAACTATGAGATTACACAGAGCGGAAGCATATTGGTATCTGGATTAACTACAGCTGGCAGCAGGTTATATGTTAATGGCAGCGAAGTGAATGTGGGTGATGATGGCAGCTTTAGTGAAAATTATGTACTTGTCAATAATGCCAGAAACATTGCAGCTCAGGACAGGAGAAAGTGTTAAGTTGAAGTTATATGGAATGACTATGGACAATAGTGAATTGTTGCTGGCACCGAACAAAGTAAAATGGGAAATCTATGGAGATGAAGGAGCAGCAACAATAACTGAAGACGGAATGTTGACAGCAAGAAAAACTGGTGAAATCGTAATAAATGCAAAGTACACTGTATCATCTGACAAAGTTTACGAGGATGCCATAATAATAAATCTACTTCCACAAGAGGAAAATACAGGGAGCGGTGATAATAGCGGAGGAGGTAATAACGGCAGCACAGGAGGAAATAATCGCAGATATAATAATGAAGGGGATAATAAGGAATCGAAGGGAACAGGTGCTTCGTTAAGAAGAAATATGAAGTTCAAAGCCAATGAAGAAATTAACTTGCCAGGTCAAATAAGAATAAGATTTACTGGTGAAGAGGAAGTACAAAATGGGTATTTTGAAGTTTATGAGATAGAAGATTTGATGAAATACAGGCAGTTGAGCGGTAAAAAGGATTTTGTCAGCAATATATTTGATATAAGTATACCGGAAGGATATAAACTAAAATCACCTGTTGAACTTACCATATATTTCAATAAGAATAAAGTAAAAGATTTTAAGCGCTTAGCCATATATGTATATAATGAAAAAACTGGACTCTGGGATTTGGTTGGAGGAATAGTTGATGAAGTCCAGGGAACTATTACTGTTAGACTATCTCACTTTAGCAAATATGCAGTAATGGAAAACAGCCAATTGATTATTATGACGGACTTGGATAACCATTGGGCTAAGGATGCAGTGTACAGGCTGGTTGATAAGGGAATTGTCAATGGAATTGTCAATGGAATCAAATATGCTGATGGTGATTATAGATACGAGCCTGAAAAACCTGTAGCCAGGGCAGAATTTTCGAAGATGCTGGCATTGGCCAGTGGTTATGAGTTTGAAAATAATAACGTAGACCTGTCCAATTTTGCAGACGATAAGGAAATACTGGCCTGGATCAGGTCATATCTGAAATACTGCAATGAAAAGGGATGGATAAATGGCAAGGCAGTATATATGAAGCCTAATGATACTATAACAAGGGCTGAAGCAGGTGTCATGGTATCCATAGCATTGGGATTTACAGCAAGTAATAAAAATATTAAAGCACCCTTTGCAGATAAAAAAGAGATACCAGAATGGGCTGCAGTCTATATAGATGAATTGGTTAATAAAAAACTAATGAAAGGCCTCCCAGACGGTACCTTCAGGCCAAATGAAGTCATGAATTGTTCAGATGTAGTATCCCTTATTGATAATTATATTAGGATGCAAAATGATTCTTATTGACTATTTCAATATAATTAAATAAAATAGTAAATAATATTATATATAGATCTATGAATCAGAAAAGTACTCAATGTAAAGGGCTTCAGCGAGTCCGAACAGAGTGGGAGTCGGACAGTCACTGCTTGAGGAAAAGAGCTGAGGAGACAATTGCGCTATCCGGCGTTATGGATTAAAGTGGGCATTTTATGCCAATTAGAGTGGTACCGCGGATACTCCGTCTCTTAGCTGAGGCGGAGATTTTTATTATATGGCGATTTATTTCATAAAGGAGGACTATATATGGATTTTAAATTGGAAATAGCGAAAAAAATAGGCAGTTTGACAGATATGGAGATAGACAAGGTATTGGATCTTATAGAAATACCGCCTTATGCTAATATGGGGGATTACGCCTTTCCTTGCTTTCAATTGGCAAAGGTTATGAGAAAGGCTCCCAACATGATTGCAAAGGACTTAGCAGAAAAGGTGGAAAAGGACAATATAGTGGAAAAAGCCGAAGCCGCCGGAGGATATCTCAACTTCTTTGTCAATAGGGGAGAATTCATAAAGCAAACCATAAATCAAGTATTACAACAGGGAGATAAATATGGAAGTTCCCAAGAAGGAGAAGGCAAGACTGTGCTGGTTGAATTTTCATCTCCAAATATTGCAAAGCCTTTCCATATAGGACATCTGGTGAACACCATAACAGGAAATGCAATAGAGAAGATATTCAGACATCTTGGATACAAAACAGTAAAGCTGAATCATATAGGTGATTATGGTACCCAATTTGGAAAACTTATATCTGCATACAAAAGATGGGGTAATGATGAGGTTATAGAAAAAGACCCTATAAATGAACTGATGAAGATATATGTAAAATTCCACGAGGAAGCAGAGAAAGATCCATCTTTGGAAGAAGAAGGAAGGCGTTATTTTAAACTGCTTGAAGATGGAGAACCTGAAGCAGTTGCGCTCTGGGAAAAATTCAGAGAGTTGAGCCTTAAGGAGTTCAAAAAATTATACAATGATTTCAACATAGAGTTTGACTCCTATGCAGGTGAAAGCTTCTACAGCGACAAGATGCCGGAAGTCGTTCAGATACTAAAGGAAAAAAATCTTCTTAAAGAAAGCAATGGAGCTCAGATAGTGGATTTGGAACAATTCAACATTCCGCCTTGCATTATATTGAAATCAGACGGAGCAACCATATATGCCACAAGAGATTTGGCCGCAGCCATATACAGAAAGCGAACCTATGATTTTTACAAATGCATGTATGTTGTAGGCAACACCCAAGCGCTGCATTTCAAACAAGTATTCTCCACTCTTAAACTGGCAGGCTTTGATTGGGCAGATAACTGTATTCACATTGGCACTTCACTGGTTAAATTTGCTGACAGGAAATTATCCACCAGAAAAGGCGATGTAATATTTGCAAAGGAACTTGTGGACGAAGCTGTAGAAAAAACTCTTGAAATAATAAACACAAAGAACCCTAATTTGGAGAATAAGGAAGATGTGGCTAAAAAGGTAGGAATGGGTGCCATAATATACACCTTCCTGAAGAACAACATGGACAAGGATATAATTTTCTCCTGGGAAGATATGCTCAGCTTTGACGGCGAATCAGGACCCTATGTCCAATACAGCTATGTAAGGGGTAAAAGCATTCTGAAGAAAGCAGGGGATATAGAGGTTAACCCAGATTTATCTTACTTACAGACTGAGGATGAATACAGTTTGGTTAAGCTATTGGGTAATTTCAAAGATGTTGTAAAGCAAGCAGCGGACAGATATGAACCTTTTGTAATAAACAGGTATGTTACTGAACTGGCAAAGTCCTTTAATAAATTCTATAATACCCATCCAATTTTGACAGCAGAGAAGGAAGTTAAGGAAGCAAGACTAGCACTGACAAAGGCGGTAACAAATGTATTGGCTACAGGATTAGGCTTATTGGGAATACAGACCCCTGAAAGCATGTAATATCACATGATATGGCACTGGGATTCGAAAGGCAAATTGAACAAATAATGGCTTTGTGATATTATTGTAAGGAATGGTTAAAAGCCATTCCATTTGTATTAATGCGTCATTGCTTGAAAGGAGAAAGGAAATGAGTCGATTATTTGGTACTGATGGCGTTAGAGGAATTGCAAACGCTGAATTGGATTTTAACCTGGCATATAAATTAGGAAGAGCCGGTGCATATGTATTGACTCAGGAAACAAGGCACAGACCAAGAATTGCCGTTGGCAAGGATACCAGAATCTCCGGCGATATGCTGGAAGCAGCATTGGTGGCAGGAATATGCTCTATGGGGGGAGAGGCTGTGATTCTTGGTGTTATGCCTACACCTGCAGTAGCTTATCTTACTAGAAAAATGGGGCTGGATGCGGGAGTTGTCATATCTGCCTCCCACAACCCTTTTGAATACAATGGCATAAAGTTTTTTGACAGTCAGGGATATAAGCTTCCTGATGAGATAGAAGACAAAATTCAGGAAATTGTAGAAACAGGAATGGATAGGCTGCCTAATCCCATCGGTGATGGTATAGGCAAAAAAACAGAAGTTAAAGATTCTATCCATACATATGTGGAATTTTTGAAAAATACCATAGATGTTGACTTTAAAGGACTCAAGGTTGTTTTAGATTGTGCCAATGGAGCTTCCTATATGGCAGCACCAATGGCTCTGATAGAATTGGGAGCAGATATAACAACAATAAATAACGAGCCTGATGGAATAAACATAAACAACAAATGCGGCTCTACCCATACTCAGCAGCTTCAGCAAGTTGTAGTGGAAACAGGTGCTGATGTAGGCTTGGCTTTTGATGGTGATGCAGACAGGCTTATCGCAGTTGACGAAAAAGGCGAGATAGCCAATGGCGATCATGTTATGGCAATCATAGGGAAGCACATGAAAACAAAGGGCAAGCTGAAAAAAGATACCATAGTTGCTACTATAATGAGCAATATGGGCCTTGAAATAGCCTGTAGAAAAGAACAATGCAATATTATAAGGACAAAAGTAGGCGACAGATATGTGCTGGAGGAAATGGTGAAAAACGGTTATAATCTAGGCGGTGAGCAATCAGGCCACATTATTTTCCTCGATCATAATACAACAGGCGATGGACTTTTAACAGGTATTCAACTTTTATCGGTGATTAAAGAGACGGGGAAAAAATTATCGGAACTGAAAAGCATAATGACAGAAATGCCACAAGTACTCATTAATGCCAAAATAAAAAATGAGTATAAGACAAAGTACATGGAAGATGAGGAGATAAAATCTGCAATAAAAAATATAGAAGCTAAAATGAAAGACTCAGGTAGAGTAGTTATCAGGCCTTCAGGAACAGAACCCTTGGTGAGGGTCATGATTGAAGGAGAAGACAAAGACTATATTCAGAAGATGGCTGAAGAATTAGCTACATTGATAGAGAAGAAGCTTTCATAAAATCTTTTCAACGAGGCTGAAGACATCTCAGCCTTGTTATATTTTTTAGCAAACTTGGTATAGCAGGAAGCACTTGTAATAATATAATATTAACTATAGAATAGTTTTTGGCGAATAATTAAAAAATATTCGTCTAAACATTTATAAATTTATAGAAAGGAGGGTAGAAGGGCTATTATAAAGAGAAGGGAGTGATGACATATAAAAGCAAAGATTGATTAAGCAAGCGCCAGGACTTGCAATAAGCAAGTTGACGAGGACAGGGTTAATCGAAGTTATCGGCGGATGCCCTGCGGCACAGCTCCGTGTCGATAGAGGTTTTACAAAACCGCAAGCGATTGTAGGTACAAAGTAAACTGAAAGGAGCATTAAGTAGATATTGAATTAGAATTATATTGGGAACATTCTACATGTGCCCATTCCTTAATATTTGAAAGGGGAATTAATAAATGTGCGGAATTGTCGGATATATCGGAGATAAAAATGCAGTACCAATATTGATGGATGGCTTGAAAAAGCTTGAATATAGAGGTTATGATTCAGCAGGTGTTGCTATATATGATGACAACAAAATATTAGTTAGAAAATATAAGGGCAGATTAAGCATACTTGAAGAACATCTCAATGAAGAGAAGCTAAGTGGCAATCTGGCAATAGGCCATACCAGATGGGCTACCCATGGTGAACCTTCTGATGAAAATTCTCATCCTCATACCAATGAAAAAGGTGACATTGCTGTTGTTCATAATGGGATAATAGAAAACTATCAGAAGATCAGAAAGTTCCTTATTGACAAAGGCTATGTATTTAAATCTGAGGTAGATACGGAAGTGTTGGCTCATTTTGTTGACTATTACTACGAAGGGGATTTGGCTGAGGCAGTAAGAAAGGTTTTAAGGGAGATCAAAGGATCTTATGCTTTTGCTGTAATCAGCTCGAGAGAACCTGATAAGATGGTTTGCGTCAGAAAGGAAAATCCTTTGGTAGTAGGCATTGGAGAAGGAGAAAATTATATAGCCTCAGATATTCCAGCTATATTGAAGCATACAAGAAATATATATCTCATGGATGAGAATGAAGTAGCAGTAATAACCAAGGATGATATTAAATTCTTTGCTGAAAATGGTGAACCTGTCACCAAAGAGGTTTTCAATGTTACCTGGGATGTTGCTTCAGCTGAAAAAGGCGGTTATGAGCATTTCATGATAAAGGAAATCCATGAGCAGCCTAAAGCAGTGAAGGACACTATGCTCTCCAGAATAGATGCGGATTCAGATACAATAAAACTTGATGATATAAAGATTACTAAGGAAGATCTTGAGAAGTTCAGAAAGATATATATAGTTGCTTGTGGAACAGCATATCATGCAGGACTAGTTGGAAAATACATGATAGAAAACCTGGCCAAGATACCGGTGGAAGTGGACATTGCATCTGAATTCAGATACAGGAATGCTCTGGTAGATGAAAATACCTTAGTGATAATAATAAGCCAATCAGGTGAAACGCTGGATACTCTTGCAGCACTTAAGGAGGCAAAGGCAAAGGGAGCAAGGATACTGAGCGTAGTGAATGTAGTAGGCAGCTCAATAGCAAGAGAATCCCATGATGTGCTCTATACCTGGGCAGGACCTGAAATATCGGTTGCATCTACTAAGGCATATACTACCCAGCTAATAGCCCTATACGAGATCGCACTATACATGGCTGATCTCAGGGGTACATTATCTAAAGAAGAAATAAAGACTATCAAAGACGAAATGATGATTTTGCCTGAAAAGATTGAAAAAACACTGGAGAATAAGGAGGCAATACAAAGATTTGCCGCAAAATATTCAGGAGTAAAGGATGTATTTTTCCTTGGAAGAGGCTTGGACAGTCCAGTAGCAATGGAAGGTTCTTTGAAGCTGAAAGAATTATCCTATATACACTCTGATGCCTATGCAGCCGGTGAATTGAAACATGGTCCTATAGCCTTAATAGAAAAAGGAACTATAGTGATAGCTATCATGGCTCAACAAGGACTATATGAAAAGATGCTCAATAATGTAAAAGAAGTTAAGTCAAGAGGTGCTTATGTGTTTGCAATAGCAAAAGAAGGACACAAGGAGGTAGAGGAAATATCAGACCAGGTTCTATTCATACCGGAAGTATCCGATTTGCTGGCTCCCGTTGTGGCAATAATACCGCTACAACTGCTGGCATACTATATGGCAGTGGAAAAAGGCTGTGATGTGGATAAGCCAAGGAATCTGGCCAAGAGTGTAACAGTAGAATAGAGTAATAAAATAAAGTTTATTTCAATGAATAATACAAATAAACTCCACTCCGTAATAATAAACTTCGCTCTATAAAAATAAAGTTCATTCCAAAATCCCGTAGTAGATGCAGGATAAATCCTGATTGGCTGCGGGATTTTTGATTTTTAGGGGGAGAGGGATAAGGTGTATGTTAGGATTAAGGAATACGGCTAAAGGCATTGATTTTAAAGAGATTGAGAGTACTATATTGATTTAAATATTGATACCAGGATTGATAAAAAGCATTAGAAAAAGCGAATGAGAAAATGCAACCTTATACCTTTTCCCTTGCACCTTATCCCTATTCGGAACCGACTTTATTTTAAAAATTACTACAAGAATTAAGGAAGAAATGTTATTAAATGGAATGAAAATATTGAATTTTAGAGCGGACTTTATTATCTGGAAGAGATTAGGAGAATAGGGTTAAGACTAGAAGGCATAAGGGTTTGAGGGAAAGTGGTTTGGAGCGGAGTTTAT
>ENA-OWOZ01000909-OWOZ01000909.1-bioreactor-metagenome-genome-assembly--contig:-NODE-909-length-31765-cov-10.001673_pt1 | contig 31765 bp, 28 predicted proteins | sample MGYA00238140_ERZ651804 | MGnify/ENA primary metagenome ERZ651804 (study PRJEB26910, sample SAMN07631232) | bioreactor metagenome | isolation source: Switchgrass digestor | place: USA: Dartmouth... | reverse complement strand
AGCTTTACAGTAAAGTTTATTTGTGACAGGGGCGTTTCTCATGAAATAGTTAGGCATAGGATAGCAAGCTATTCCCAGGAATCAACCAGGTATTGTAATTATAGCAAAGATGATTTTGGCAGTGAAATAACAGTAATTGAACCCTGCTTCCTAGTTCCTGGAACAGAAGGTTATGATATGTGGTATGGGGCTTGTTTAGTTGCTGAACAAATGTATTTCAAAATGTTAGATTGGGGATGCATGCCAGAGGAAGCAAGGGCGGTTCTTCCAAATAGCTTAAAAACTGAACTAGTAATGACTGCCAATATTAGAGAGTGGCGACATTTTTTAAAGTTAAGAAGTTCACCTGCCGCACATCCACAAATGCGGGAAGTTGCCGGTTTACTTCTGAAAGAACTGAAAGTAAAAATTCCAGTTGTCTTTGATGATATTGGAGGTGTAGTTTGATGGGTGACAAGAGAAATCCAAAGTATAATCAAAGCGGATATGCTGACCCAACAGCTTATGAAGCAATTAGTCAAGTGATTAAAGAGGACACAGAACTTGATAAAAGGGTTCACAACCTGATAAGTGTTTTGAAGTTCATAATTAATTGGGCTGGGTTTGAACTTATCAGCAGAATTGAAATCAGGGATATGAAAACCGGAAAAGAATTTAAGTGAAAGGGGTTTATGAAATGGATTATAGAGAACAAGCTAAAAGGTTATTAAAAAATTATTTTAAAGCAATTGCATCTAAAGCAGGGATACGTTGGGATAGTGATTATGATGTAGAAATAGCGGATATAGTTGATTTAATTATGGATGGAGTTAAAAAAGAACTAATGCAAGAATTACAAGAAGTAAAATGATATTTTTTACCCTGGAAGTTGCGGTTTGTTTGACCATTAATGGGGGTGTAAAGGTGAAAAAAATTAAGGTTGAAGAAGTCAATGAAATGTTAAAGAATATGTTGACCCTTGAACAATATATTGAACTTTTGCAGCTAATGATAAAAGAATGTGAAAGTTTTATGGATAATAATAAGAGGTGTAGTATTGGGCTTGATAAATATACCCCTTACACAAAAGAGCAGAAAAAAATATTTCTAAAATTCATTAATGGTTCAAGATATAACCCTTGGGAGAGTAAGCGGTTCAAGATGGGTTCAAGATGTAAATAATACATCTTGAACCGTATTAAACACAGTAACAGCAAGGGTTTAAGGGGTGCGGTTCAAGATGGTTCAAGATAAATTAAAAGTTCTTTATATTTTATAATCTTAAAAAAAAATATCTAAAACAAATAAATATATTATAAAAAATAATAAATATATAGGCATATATCTTGAACATCTTGAACCAAAAACCTTGAACCTATTGATATATAAGACTTTGAAGCGGTTCAAGATATAAAAAATCATCTTGAACCATCTTGAATCATCTTGAACTAAAAAAAAAATGTTAATAGAAAGGATGATAATATGGCAGGTCATGTAAGAAAAAGAGGAAACAAGTGGTATTATTCCTTTGAAGCTTCCAGTGTTGATGGAAAAAGAAAAAGAATTGAAAGGGTTGGTGGTAGAACCAAGAAAGAAGCTGAAGCAGCTTTAAGGAAAGCACTTCAAGAATATGAAAATACTGGATTATACTTTGAATCAAGTGAAATTTCCGTTGCCGATTATATGGATTATTGGTTTAAGAATTATGTTATGGTTAATTGTAAGTATAACACCCAATCGGCTTATGAAATCATAATCAGAAATCATATTAAACCTGCTTTTGGTATTTATAAGCTGAAATCATTAACCCCAACAATGCTTCAAGAATTTGTAAACAATAAATATTTGACTGGAATAAGTAAAAACCACTTAACCAATATAATATGTGTATTAAGTGGTTCCTTAAAGTATGCAGTTCATCCTTGCAACTTCATTAAAGATAATCCCATGCAGTATGTAAAATATCCAAAGTATGAACATTCAAAGCTTGAAACTGACCATAAGGTTATTACAACAGATGAATTCCAAAGAATTATTGAAAGATTCCCACCTGGAACAACTTTTTATATTCCAATCATGATTGGATATTATACCGGCTGCCGAATTGGTGAAGTTACTGGTCTAACATGGGATGATATTGACTTGGAAAAAGGAACAATTGATGTAAATAAGATTCTATATAAGAAGAATAAGAATTGGTGTTTCGGTTCTACTAAAACAAAATCATCAGTAAGAACCATCAAGATTGGTAAAACTCTAATTGATGCTTTGAAACAACATAAAAAATGGCAAATGGAAAACCGATTAAAATATGGTAAGCATTTTACTCAGCAGTATGAAGTTGAAGAAATGGATGGAAACGAGAAATTAAGAAGGGTTTATTCTTTGGAACTATCAATTGATGCAGGTACTGCCAAACCAATATACATGGTATGCACCAAAGAAAATGGGGAAATGATGACACCTGATACATTTAAGTATGCTTCCAGGGTTATTCATTATGATTTAGGAATTGAGTTTAATTTCCATTCATTAAGGCATACCCATGCTACAATCCTTATTGAAAATGGTGCAAACATTAAGGATGTTCAAACAAGGCTTGGTCATGCTAATATTGAAACAACCCTTGGAACATATACCCATGCAACTGAAAAAATGGCAGAACAATCAGTTGAAATATTTGAAAATGCAGTCAATCATGATTTGCCTACCAAGTAAAATTTCCGTTGGCAAATCGTAGGCAAATCAACCATGGTTGATATTTTTATTACCCAAAACCCTTGATTTTGCTGGATAAAAGACAAACAGTTTCTATATGTGTTGTCATAGGAAACATATCCACTGGCTGCACATCTACAGGTGCATAGCCCCTGTCCGCAAGATACCGCAGGTCTCTTGCAAGTGTCGCGGGCTTGCACGACACATACACGATGCGCTCCGGTTTCATCCTCACCAGCGTGTCCAATAGTTTCTCATCGCATCCCTTGCGTGGCGGGTCCACCACCACCACATCTGCTCTGATGCCCCTGCTGTACATCTCCGGTATCACCTTCTCCGTTTCACCTGCGTGGAACTCTACGTTTTCCACGCCGTTCAGCATGGCATTCCTACGCGCATCTTCCACAGCCGCTTCCACCACTTCAACCCCTATTACCTTCTTTGCTTTCTGCGAAAGAAACAAAGATATCGTACCTATACCGCAGTACAAGTCAAATACAGTTTCATTCCCTGTAAGGTTTGCATATTCCAAAGCTTTAGCGTAAAGCACTTCAGTCTGTACCGGATTCACCTGAAAGAAGGAAAGGGGCGATATCTCAAATTTAAATTTGCCTATGTAATCTGTAATGGTATCTTTACCATATATACATATATTTTTATCGCCAAGTATAACATTACCCTTTTTTGTATTCACATTAAGCATAATGCTCTTAATTTCAGGCATTTCTTTCGTCAGCATACTAACAAGCTCATTCTTATGAGGTATCTCCGTACCGTTAATCACAAGAACCACCATAACCTCACCTGTTTTAAAGCCTGTTCTGCTCATAATATGCCTGATGAGCCCTTTATGCTTTTGCTCATCATATATGCTTACATTGTACTTTTTTATATAACTGCTAACTATCTTCTTAACCTTGTTACCCATTTCATCCTGTATTTCGCAATTCTCTGTTTCAATTATATTATGGCTCCTTGGAGCATAAAAACCAATGGCATGCCCATTTGGTGTCATTCCTACGGGAAACTGAGCCTTATTTCTGTAATTAAAAGGATTCTCCATACCTATAGTCGGATGCACCGTCAAGTCTTCGAAACCGCCTATACGCTTCATATTCTGCATCACTAAATCAGTCTTCACCTCAAGCTGAGCCTTATAATTCAAATGTTGTAGAGTGCATCCTCCGCATTTTCCAAATGCACTGCACAAAGGTACTGTTCTTTTTTCTGAAAGTTCCTTTATCTCATTAACTTTGCCTATGGCATAACTGCTTGTCTTCTTTATTATCCTGGCATTTACAAGTTCATCGGGAAGGGCATTATTAACGAACACCACAAAGTCCCCAATTCTGCCTACTCCCTGGCCTTCATGATTTATTCCTGTAATCCGTATATCATAATTTTCATTTTTATTAATGTCCATAATTACTGCTGATCACCTTTCTCTGATGTTTATGTAACTTAATTGCAAAACACCAAATTTCCCAAGTATAGCTTTACACTTAGTTATTTGCAACTATATAATAAAATAATTATCGAAAGCTACGCAATTCATATTGGGTAAAGAATTAGTTACAAGTATATAATAAATTTAAACAAAATCCTTTATATTAGTCATTAGCTGTCAGTTCAGCAAAACAAATTAAACCTATCAATATGATTATTTTACCATATAAATATGACAATTTTATTTTTATTATTTTAATTAGTACAACCTTTCAAAATTCCTATCCCTTTGAATAAGCTATAATTCTGTAAGTTTATAAGACAGCAAAACAGAACTCCACCATGAGCTCTGAACAAGTATGCCTCTATATCTATCTACGCTTTTTGATCATTGTAATGTTTGCTGAACATTTTACAACAAAAAAAAACAGGAGTGCCTCATATTTTGAGACACTCCCTTTTTTATACTAATTACCTACTTTGCATTACTTCGATAAATCTTTGCAAAATTGCTGCTGCCTGTGCGCGGGTAGCGTTGTCTTTTGGCCTTAGAGCTCCGTCCATGCCTACTATAATGCCGTTTTCAACCGCCCACACTATAGCTTCCACTGCATAGTTTGATACGCTGTCTGCGTCGGAGAACTTAATCAGATTAGCTTCGCTTTTGGGTGATCCGGCATAACGCCACAAAATTGATATCATCTGTTCCCGTGTAATGTTGTTGTTAGGATTGGTGCCGTCTGTGATGCCGGCATTCATTGCCCAGATTCGTGCAGCATCAAATGCACCACTGCCTGAAAAATTATTTCCATCCAAACGGCCAAGCGCAGTCCAGAACATGGCCCGGGTCATAGGGATGCTTGGTGAAAATGTATTGCTGCTGGTACCTGCAAAAAGGCCATTCTGATTGGTAAATCTCACTGCTTCATAAAACCAATCTTTTTCTTTCACATCATTGAAAGGATTGATCCAAGATTCTGGCTCTTGCTCAGGTTCAGGCTCGGTTTCTGGTTCAGGGTCTAGCCCCGGATCGGGCTCGGCAACACCCACCGCATATATATCAAAGTTAGTAACTGTAAAGGTTACAATATTCATAACCGGGTCGTATGTGCCTGGGATTTCTGTCATAGTACCGTCGCTTGCCAGATACCATACAGTGACGTCCTGAGTACTCTCTGCTTCATTCAACTCATATGGCAGGGAGACTGTGACTGATCCGCCAGAGCTTAAGATTGTATCATTGCCGGAGCTGACCATCAAGGAAAATACCTGCTTGCCGGGGAATTTTTCCTGATACTCGCTGGAAACGTCCTTCATCTCCACCTTGATTTCACCGGATGTTTGTTCGCCGATTCCCTTAAGAGCTTCGGTGTCGAATACTATCTTCGCACCATTGTCACCTTCCACAGTCAGAGTTTCTCCACTTGAAATAAGCTTATCCAGGTCTGTGCTTGTAATACTGTCGCCATTCTGGATCTCTGTAACTGGTGCAATGTATGCATCAATCGTAATAATCTGTGCATCAGATGCAAGTGTGGCACCATTGGCCTTGACGCGAACATAGTATGTTCCGCTTGCAAGTCCTGTTATTTCGCTTCCGGTACCGCTTGCCCAGCTTGAAGCTGTAGAAAGCTTATATTCCATTGCAGCTGTAATACCAATCAGCTTACCGTCGTTATTGGCTATAGTAGTACAGTCACTCTTTATTGTTGTTGGCATCGCTGCCTTGCTAACCGTTATAGTCTGAGCAATAGAGTCCGTGGTGGTAAAACCATTACCCTTACGAACCACTGATATGGTGCAGGCAGTAAGCCCTGTCAGACTTATATCGCTGCCGGATGTAATATCTATCCAGCTTCCATTACCAATCCTGTACTTCATTCCATTGGTTACACCTGAGAGTGTTCCGGTGTCCGGGCCTGTTGCTGTAAAGGTAGCGTTTGGTGTGGATTCCTGTGTGATGATGATGCCTCCGCCAGTAGTCGGAGCACTATATACGGCAATCGTAATTATCTGCATGTCTGAGGCAAGTGTTGTACTATTTGCCTTAACACGTACATAATATGTTCCACTTGTAAGCCCGGTTATGTCGCTTCCTGTACCGCTTGTCCAGTTTGAAGCACTGGAAAGCTTATACTCCATCGCAGCTGTAACGCCAATCAGCTTACCGTCATTATTCGCAATGGTGGTGCAATCTCTCTTGGTCACTGAAGGAGTTGCAGCCTTGGTAACTGTTATGATCTGTTCATCGGAGTCTATGGTTGTGGTGCCATTTCCTTTTCTCACTATAGTAATAGTGCATGCAGAAAGTCCAGTCAGATTTACAGTATCAGTATTAATATTGATCCATTCTCCATTATTAATCTTGTATTTCATGCCACTGGTCACACCTGAAAGTGTTCCTGTATCCGGACCTGTTGCTGTAAATGCAGCATTAGGCTTTTCTTCCTTTTTTATTATTGTATTTACCTGCACTGCTACTGCTGAACTTGTAGTTGATGCTACCTTTGTTCCTGTCTTGCTATTATCTGTATTGGTTACTACGCAATAGTAATATGTGGTTCCTGCTGTGCTTGTTGGTGCTGTATATGTACTGCTTGTCGCACCTTCAATTATGCTTCCTCCGTTATTACTATTGCTTGTATTTTTGTACCACTGATATGTTATTGTTCCTCCTGCAGGTACTGTTGCTGTTATTGATAATATAGCTGTACCTCCAACACTTACTGTCTTTCCCTCCGGCTGTGCTGTTATTGTTGGTGCTTCTGCATTTGTTAATTCATTTACCTGCACCGCTACTGCTGAACTTGTAGTTGATGCTGTCTTTGTTCCTGTCTTGCTATTATCTGTATTGGTTACTACGCAATAGTAATATGTTGTTCCTGCTGTGCTTGTTGGCGCTGTATATGTACTGCTTGTAGCACCTTCAATTATAGTTCCTCCGTTATTACTATTGGTTGTATTACTGTACCACTGATATGTTATCGTTCCTCCTGCCGGTACTGTTGCTGTTATTGATAATGTTGCTGTATCTCCAATACTTACTGTCTTTCCCTCCGGCTGTGCGGTTATTGTTGGTGTTTCCGCATTTGTTAATTCATTTACTGTCAGTGTCGCTGCATTTGATGTTGCTGTTGCTGTTGTTGAATTCTTGGTATTTGTTACTATACATCTGTATTTGCTTCCACTATCTCCTGTTGTCAATACTCCTGTTGTATAGCTTGCGCTTGTTGCTCCTGCTATATTACTCCAGCTGGCTCCATTATCTGTTGATTTCTGCCACTGATATGAAAGAGTTCCTCCATCCAAAGCACTTGCTGATACTTCAAATGCTGCTGTATTGCCTTCTAATATTGTCGCATTACTTGGATGTGTATTTATCGTTGGTGCAACTGCAACCGCATTTACTGTCAGTGTCGCTTCATTTGATGTTGTTGTTGCCGTTGTTGAATTCTTCGTGTTTGTTACTATACATCTGTATTTGCTTCCGCTATCTCCTGCTGTCAATACTCCTGTTGTATAGTTTGCGCTTGTTGCTCCTGATATATCAGTCCAGTTTGCTCCATTATCTATAGATCTCTGCCATTGATATGTTAGTATTCCTCCATCCGAAGCACTTGCTGATACTTCAAATGTTGCTGCGTTACCTTCTAATATTGTCACATCACTTGGATGTGTATTTATCGTTGGTGCAACCGCATTTGCATCAGTTTCAGGAAATACTGCTGTTACTACTCCTGAATCAGCTTCATTTGTTGTTACTGCCCCTGCTACTGTAAAGAAGTCTGCAGGCACGCCTTTCAGTGTATACCCTTTCTTCGGCATTATTGTTATTGTGGCTGTATACACTGTGCTGCCTTTAAATGTCGTATCTGCAGGTGTCCATGATATTGTCGCTGTATATTGTGTTGTTTCATCTACAGTCATATCTGGCGTTGCTCCGGTAACCGGTATTGTTACTCCTGTTATTGTAGCTATGGTAATATCACATACCATTCGACCACTGTAGCTCGTCCAGCCGCCTGTATTGTAACCTGTTCCACCAGAAGGATAATAAATTGGATAAGTTCCGCTAAATGAGTCGCTTGCCACACTGGGAGCAGTAGTTCCTAAAAAAATGACTGAATCCGGGCTACAACCAGAGAATGCCAAAGTCCCTATAGTCTCAACATTAGCTCCTATAGTTAAAGTACCGTCAAATCCGCTGCAACCAGAAAAAGCATTATTCCAAATCGTAGTAACTGAGTTTGGTATGGCCAAATCACCAGTTAAACTACTGCAACCATTGAATGCTGATGCCCCTATAGTCTCAACTTTATCTCCTATAGTTAAAGTGCCGTCAAATCCGCGGCAACCTGAGAATGCAGAAACCCCTATGCTAGTTACTGAGTCTGGTATGGTCAATTCACCGCTTAATTTGCTGCAACCAGAGAATGCATAATTCCCAATAGTCTTAACATTGGCTCCTAATTTTAATCTGCCCTCAAATCCGCTGCAATCATTAAATGCACATTCCCCTATAGTCTCAACTTTATCTCCTATAGTTAAATTGCCGTTAAATCCACGGCAATTCCTAAAAGCAAAATTTCCTATCTTAGTAACTGAGTCTGGTATGGTTAAATCACCAGTTAAACTACTGCATCCATTGAATGCATAGATTGCAATAGTGTTAACGTTACGTCCTATGCTCAGGGAACCATCAAATCCGCTGCAACCAGAAAAAGCATAATTGTTAATGATTGTAACTGAGTCAGGTATGATAAGATCACCTTTTAATTTGCTGCAATCTTGGAATGTACCGTATGCAATAGTCTGAACGTTACCTCTTATGCTCAAGTAACCGTCAAATCCACTGCAACCAGAAAAAGCTGATTCATAAATCGTGGTAACCAAATCAGGGATGATCAAATTGCCGGTTAATCCGCTGCAACCAGAGAATGCAGAATACCCTATAGTCTTAACTTTAGATCCTATAGTTAAAGTCCCATCAAATCCGCTGCAACCAAAAAAAGCATCATCTCCTATATTAGTAACAGAATCAGGGATGATCAAATTACCGGTTAATCCGCTGCAATTTTTGAATGCAGAACTACTAATATAAGTAACTTCAGATGGAATGATCAAATTGCCAGTTAATCCGCTGCAATTTTTGAATGCAGAGTTTCCTATATCAGTGACATCATATATTAATACTTGTCCATCTTTTTCCCGTTCCACCTGAGCGGGAATTTCAAACACACCTGCAGTATCTGTAGGAATTGCTGCAGCACTGCCATCGCCAATCTGCACTGAGCCGTGCTTGCTGCCAGAAGGCTCGAACAGCACCTTAAAGGTGCATTCAACTTCTTTGCCGCCCACAGTGATTTCTACGGTAAAGATATCGCCACGGGCAGCCGAAGTTTTCACCGGCAGGATGGCGAGCAGCATACATACCATCAATAAAATACTGATCGTTCGTTTTTTCATATCCCTTATCTCCCCCTTATTAAGTATGAATTTAAATCTATTAACTTCTCATATGAATTAAATCTAAAAATTTCTCACAAATATAAACTATACACCTTCTTCCTTTGCTTGCCGAAACCCCATTAACAGAGCCGGAACGCGATTCATTGGCTTGTTCAAAATTTGGTTATAGTTTTTAGATGCTTCCCGGTATAGCATCTTGCTAGTTTCCAACATTTCAGTGACAGAGTGCATATCTGAGTCACTTCTTGCCTGTACATATAACCTCTCGAACAGGCACAGCTGCTCATCAAGATCATTAAGGCAGTTTCGCTTTGCTGAAAGTTCGGTATATACATTCCAAAACCATATAGTAACAAATCCTGCTGCACAGATACCCGCAATAAAGTAAGCTATAAAGATAGACATACGATGTTACACCTTTCTTTCGACATATTTCGATTAAGTATATCATAAAAATCTTTAAAAAAACGTTTTTGGGCTGAATGGTAGTTTATTTTACCTGAATGGTAATTGAAATGGTTGAATATGGTTCTAAATTATAATAGAATAGTTATATAAGCAAAAAGATAGGAAGTGGAACTGCTGAAAATTATGCCTGTTATAATGATAGCCGGTAACTTCTCCAGATTGTTTCACTTCTGAAATCTTAATAACGGTATCAACGTTATTTGATAGCGAAATCTCCTATGTAACTTTTCATAAAGGGCTTGTCATCGCGTCAGGGCGATATGTGCCAGTGTCCAGATCAGCCTATCCTTATGTGCGGACTCTTATACACAGTTTATGTACTATAAGGCGAAATGACTGGCACAGGACAGGATAGGTGGTGTTAAATGATAACAACTTATATTGGACTCATACGATTTGGTTTTTCTCTGCTCTTTGGAACGGCACTTACAGTCTGTTTCGCGGGTGTAGAGTATTCCCGAAAGAACAATCTTGCTGTTGGCTGCTTCTGCATAATCCTGCTTTTTGTACAGTTCTCCTGCTGGTGGCTTTTTGGTATAGATTTGACTTCAAAAATATATCCATTTATTATCCATCTGCCTATAACTTTATTTCTCATTATTTATATAAGACGCCCCTGTTTGATTTCAATCGTAAGCGTGCTATCCGCTTACCTTTGCTGTCAGGTACCCAAGTGGATAGGCAGTATTGGAGGCGCAGTTTTCGGCAGCAGGTTTGCTGAGCATACTTGTTATATCGCAGCTGTGCTTTTGGCATATTATCTTTTAAAAAAATATGTTGCTGACACGCTTCGACAGTTATTGGAAAAATCTCCTAAAACCTGCATCCTGCTTGGAGCAGTTCCAATGTTTTATTATTTATTTGATTATATTACCACAATCTGTACTGATTTACTTTACCGAGGCATAAATGAAGCAGTTCAGCTCGTGCCAACTGTTTTTTCAATTGTTTATTTCGTATTTATCGTCATTTACTACGTGGAAATGCAAAAACAGATACATACCCAGAAAGAGCGTGATATATTGGCAGTTCAGCTAAATGGCGCCCACTCAGAACTGGTGTCCCTGCAGCAAATGCAGAAAATTGCTGCAGCTTATCGACACGACATGCGTCATCATTTTGCAATTTTACAGAGCATGGCTTCTGAAGGCAATATTAAAAAGATTAAAAGCTATCTGAATACTGTTCAATCCGACGTGGATGCAATTACCCCAATCCGCTTTTGCGAAAATGAAACGGTCAATATAATTTTGTCAACCTTTTCTATTAAATCAAAGCAGACAGGAGTTAAGATGACGGTGGATGCAAAGCTGCCAGGTTCAATACCTTTAAGTGACACTGAACTTTGCTCCCTGCTCTCAAACGGTCTTGAAAACGCCATCTCTGCTGCTTCATGTCTTGAACCGGAGTGTAGGAATATATCTGTCAAGGCTATGGTTCACAAATCTAATCTTCTGATATTGATAGAAAACCCTTATACAGGCACAGTTGCAATGAAAAATGGAATTCCCCAGGCCTCTCTTGAGGGACATGGTTATGGAACGCACAGCATCTCAGCCATCGCCGATGCCCACGGCGGTCAGGCAATTTTCAGCGCTGAGGATGGTTTATTTACTCTGAAAATCATGCTTCCACTCAGAAAATGTGATACATAATTCCTATTGGTCAAATTCTATGATAAGTAAGAAAAAAGAGAAGATGTAACAGTCCTTATCCTTCTCGGCTCAGGTATAGCCTATGTAAACGGCAATAAAGTGAAATAAGGCAGCCTTGCCTTTATAGATAATAACAGAAAATTCACACCTATCAGATTTATCGCTGAAAACCTTGGTGATATCGTTGAGATGATTGCAGCAAAATATTAGTTGTTATTGCAAGAAATTAAAATTAAGATATCCATTAAGTAGCAAATTTTAAAGGCTCAATCAGTAAAATTCTGATTGAGCCTTTTTTCAAATTTCATTGTTCATAATGATTCGGACATCCCTGATAGCATCATCGATAGTAAACAATGCAACATGGATACTTTTCTATCAGCAAGATAAATATAATCATCATCATAAATTAAGGCTTTAAATGCTTAAGATTAACAATCAGGTTCCAATTATAATTATTTCAGATTTTATTTTCAGCCACACAAACAATATATTTACCGGTCATAACCTGACGTTTCAAAGAACATCCGGTATCTTTAATCTGATGCAATATTGAGCCTCTGCTTTTATCCCATATAATAATGGAATAATCAGCAGATGTCGAAACAACATATCCCTTAAAAGAGTATACAAATGAATGTTTCCTTGCGTCCTGACTTTGTCTCAGCTTGTTTATCCTATAGCTTACTTTAATAGTCATTAAACTTTAAACATCTTAACTTGAATAAGAAGCTCCTGAGCAATATTTTCCAGCTGACCGGTAGATTGGGATATTGTTTCAATTGAGGCCAGCTGCTCTTCTGAAGCAGCTGAGATTTCCTGCATGCCCGCTGCTGTTTCTTCTACTACAGAGGAAATATTCGTGGCTTGATTAGTTATTTCCATGGTCTGATTGTTTATCTCATCTAAAGCTGCAGAAACCTCTGAAGATATTTTCGCAAGCTCGGTAATAGAAGCGAAAATCTTATCGAAACTTTCCTTAGTATTTAACGCTGATGAATCCATAACACGAATACTTTCTTTAACCTGGTTCATATTATTAACGGTTTCATTTACTCTTACATTGATGTTATTAACAATATCTTCGATTTTTTTAGTAGAACTTCTGGATTGCTCAGCTAGTTTACGAATTTCTTCGGCAACAACGGCAAATCCTTTTCCGGCATCACCTGCGTGGGCTGCTTCTATAGAAGCATTTAGAGCAAGGAGATTAGTTTGTTCAGCAATACTGTTAATTACACCAATTATATTGCGAATCTCATCAGTCATTGTTGCCAAATGCTGTATTGATTCACCCACAGCTTTTGTGTACCTGTTGTTTTCTTCTACCTTCTGACTTTGTTGTTCAAGAGCCTTTTGCCCTTCTTTAGCAAGCTCTAATGAATCCTTTGCCTTATCTGCTGTAACTTCTGTTTTTGCTGTAGCTTGTGAAACAATGTCGCTAACCTTGGTAATAGCTTCTGTTGAACCTTGAACCATTATTGCCTGATCGCTATTGCCCTGAGCCATTTCGTTAATAGTTGCAACAACTTGGGTTAAGCTCTGGGTGGATTCTGCGGTTACAGAATATAATTGCATAGAATGAGACGCTAATGTCGAGGCAACTGTTTGAATATTGCTTACAAGCCCCCTTAGATTTTCAGTCATTGTCTTAAGATTACGATAAAGTTGACCTATTTCATCCTTTGACTTGATTTTAATATCAAAGTCTCTCAAATCTCCTCCAGCAATTGTTTCAATTGAGAAAGATAAGTCAACCAGGGGCTTTGTAAATCGCCTTGAAAAGTAAATCCCCATTAATACTACAATAATAATAGTAGCAATAAACATAATGATAGATACGTTCATGAGGACATGAGCGGAAGACATCGCAATCGAAATAGGTGTTTCTACAACAATTAACCATCCGGACAACTCATCTAAATAGTGGCTGACAATGACTTTTTCTCCCTGTATATTTGCAGTTTTCAAAGTTGTATTTTCTCCGGTAAGGCCTGACTGCACAAATTCTAAAGCGCTGAAATCTTCTTGATTTTGTACATATTCGATATCAGGATGAGCCAATACAGTCCCTTGTCTGGATAAAATATATACATTCGAACCACCCTCTGAAAGCTCTGTGACGAACTTACTGAGCTGATCTAAATAAACGTTTGCTTGCAGAACACCGATAATATTGTTATTCATATCACGAACCGGAGTAGCAATAACCACAATTAATTCATTGGTAGTTAGAGTTACGATAACATCGGATACATAGGCTTCATTTCCACTCATGGCTTGCTTAAAAAACTCACGTTGAGCAACATTGACTAAGCCTTCATCATTGCTTTTAACGAGCTGTTCCCCTTCTGCATTATCAAGGGTAAACATAAGGTCTGGATTGACCTTAGCTGCGTCTACCAGAATGCTTTTCACTTTCTCTAAACAAAATTGCGAACAGCTGATTGTTTGGCGATGGTTTGCAATGTGGTGAAATGCTTGTCAAGTGTCCCGCTAATTTCAGCTTTTGCAATTTCTAATTTATTATGGTTTAATTGATATGTATTTTCCTGGGAATTTAAATAAAAAAATGATATTGATGTAAGCGAAAAAATAGTTATTGGAATTAAACTGATAGCTAAGAGAATTAATAATAATCGTGTTCTAAGTTTCAAATTATGTCCCCCTTATTTTTTATTTTGCCGGACGCTTACTAAACGTCATGCATAAATCGATTTTAACAACTTTAACTGGTTTTGCAATTAACTTGCGGTCCTTGTTTTAAAATAATAAAAAGAAATAAAAAAAAGTCGCACTTGGCGACAAAAAATAGAATTACGGCAGCCTGGCAGCCATCAGCAGCATCTGGAAGGCCCATAGCTTTGCGTCCTTAGCTTTCGCTAAGTTTGCCTTTGTCGCAATATACCTATTTTATTTTGATTTGTAACTTGTAAAATACTACATTTAAATTTTACGATATTTTTCGACATTATTCAAGATAATTCGCAGAACTAATTGCATAAAATAGCCATATTAAAGATATTCACTATATATTAGAAGGGATGGAATCAGACTGGAACAATTCACTTATCGTAATAATTGTAATCTACCTTTCAATGATTGGTACCCACAACTCATGTTTGATTTTACTCTCTGGTCTTAAATAATGCTTAATACAAGGCTGATTTGCAAGTTCACAGCCTGATACAGGAAGCCATTCTGAATATAGTCTTTTCCAATCATCAATAGCATTAGGAAATACAGCATAAGTGCATGGTGGAATTATTAGTTCCTTCATGCCATTAGATGTTTCAGAGTCATATCGTACACCAATGAAGTAATCAAATTCCTCATCCATGATAGGCGCCTCTTTCTCACAAATACCCACAAAGTTCTCAAGTTTGCATTTCGGGTTTTCCTAAGCCATATCTATTAATTTTCGCATAAATCCATCTTCATTGGATTTATTCCATAAAGCAGGAATATCTTCAAAGGCACGAGAAGTTTTATACTATACCGTTTTCCAACAAAACGCAGTTCAAAATCAATTTTTTTAATACGATATTCCATTTCAACATCCCCTTTTATTGCAATTTTAAAGGAGACCCGAGGAAAGGCTTTTAACTGTGCACTATTCTCTCTGACAGCATTAGGCGTGACACCATGCATTTTTTAAACGTCCTTGTAAAAGCGTCAGCCGAATCATAACCATATTTCAATGCAATATTAATGATTTTTTCATTACTTGTTTGAATATCAAAAGCAGCTTTTGTTAGGCGTCTGCGACGAATATACTCTGAAAGGGGAATCCCTGTTAAAGATGAAAACATTCTTGTAAAGTGATACTCAGAACAGCATGCTACACGAGCAGCCATAGAATATTCGTTTTTACTATCAAGGTTGTTCTCAATATAATCTATAGCTGCATTAAATCTATCAAGCCAATCCACATTCTTTCTCTCCTTTCACAAATTATTTTAAAGGAGATGATTACGGTATACCCTGCAAACCATGCACAAAAATGCAGGGTCAAAACAAAGTCAGTATTGATTTATTTACCTAACACATTTTACTAATATTGTTTCTTACCATTATGTTGTATAATGCTCTTGAATAACAGATTCTTGGTTTCCTCACTATATTTATCACTAAGATTATCATAACATTTCGAAGGTAATTAATTTAAGCTTAATCCTTTTTTCACGGTTCATTTAAAGGAATTTTCTCTATCAGTTCGTGATATAATTTTTCTGTACTTTCACTGTTTTTAAAACTTACATATACTTCTTTCCTGCCAATCCGTTCAATCTTTATAGTTGGAGATGACTTCGACTGAACAAAGAGTAAAGTTTCACCAATATCATCTGATTTGAAATTTCCTTTTAGTGTTCCCCCGATACCGCCATAACCGTTAGTCCTCATCCCAACGCCGATATCTTTCATACTTTTATCTATAAGAGATATATCTGCGATTTCAGAGAAATCAATGTCTAACCCATACATAGCACTTATTTGTATATGATCATCAAATATATTTACATCGGGGTCTTTTTCTCCGCAATAAAACATCGCTCCCAACGCAATAAAAATCATTACAGCAATTGAAATCACTGTAATGATAACTGCTTTTGGAGTCTTCGTTTTTGAATCATGAGTTTTATAAGTAACAGAAGTACTTTTATACTTGTTGTAAATTCGATTATATACAATGATTAGGGCAGTAATCCCAGGTACGCATATAATTACCAGTAAAATGCCGCCTGTTATAACGCTGAAAAGTGACACAAAACCTGCCACAACCATACAAAAGGCATAAATTGCCCACATCAGGCCATTTGCTCGGTTGTACGCCGGAATATCCGTTATATCTTCAGGTCTTACGGTGCTTCCTGACCAAAAGTTCATCGGGTCTTTTCTTTTAAACGCCCATAAAGCTATCACCACAAATATTAATGAGCACAGCCAACATATAACAGCAAATATGATATTTTCATTCGTCATACTGTTTCCTTCTTTCTATTATCAATGTCTTAATCCAAAGTGTTTATTTAAACGGATTGTCTCTATAAGAGCGCAATATTTATCCGCTAAACATATGATCAGGGCTTCCCTGCTTTTTGGTATTTTCGTAATATTCAGCGGCCACATATGACTGCGTATGGCCTCTTGTTGTTTTTTAGATATGCCAAAATGCTTTACTGCGTTACTGCATGCAATATCAGGATGATCAAAGCCGTGCGTCTTACGGGAAGGATCGCCGTCATGCCAGTCATAAAGATACAGGTCATGTAGTATTGCCGCTTCTACCAGTTCTTTTTCATCCGCGTCAAGGCGCAATTTTTCATTAATCAGATAACTGATCCATGCGACATTTTCACAGTGCTTCAGTGTAGTAGTCGTGCCATGCTGAATATATTCATCCATTTGTTTTACCACATCGGATTCATAGTAATCCTTAATCAGTTCAACAAACTTCTTTTCACGAAGTTGTTTTGCTATCCGGTTTTTACGTCCTGGCAGCTTAAAAACCGCAATACGTTGAACTGCTTTATTATAAAAGGAATTCTGATTGCTGTAAATCTGATCAACTATATTCGTCATATGATTTTGAAATTTTTCATCCAGATAAGCAACATAATTCTGAAAATTCGTCAGTGAAGATATTGTTAATGTGGTATCTATAGATATAATTGAAATAAATATAAGGGCCTGAATATTCAATAAAGATTCTGATAAAGAACTCAGCCCCCTGTCCGCCAATGGTATGAAAATTTTCATTACCGGTATTGCGGCAAAACCAAATGCAGCAGATGTAGGTATGCTCGTTCTTCCTTTAATATTCAGCAGAACATTGCTATAGTCCCACCACCGTGCCCTGAACATTTTCTCAAGAGCCCATGATGCAGAGTACTCTAAAACCATACTTATTGTAAAACCAAGTATAAATATCATCCACCACTCTATATCAGGCAAATAGCCGGATTCTGTCAAGTTATAAGCATAAAATATTAACAACGCTCCAAATCCATATATAGGGCAAATTGGGCCATATAGAAAACCACGGTTAGCCCACTTACGTTTACGTATAGTGCAGTATATGCTTTCCCAGACCCATCCAAGAAAACCGAAAAGGAAAAAGGCAATAATATATTTATTCAAAACAATCACTTCCTTTCTTTAGCAATATCTAACGAGACAAGATATGCTAAGAAAAGCAAAAATTTCCTCATTTTTGGTTTCCTGCTTAGATACATTGCACTCGTATTGTAAATTAATCGGCAAATAAGCTGTGATTGAATGTTTTACCAATTTTATGTTTTTATTATAATGAATATAGATGCGATTGTAAATTATCGTTACATTTATTAGTATTAAATATAACATGGAACTTATGATCACGGATATTACTTTAAACACAAAAAAATTGTCCCCGCAGGGACAAAAATACAGAATCAGTATTGAATCAGTATGCCATTGTTTACATTATTCCACATTTTACCGATACCTATACCTGTTTTCACAAATTAATACAATTCCATCTCCAGCTCCGGCATACTGCCAATTATTATAGTTTCTGCTACCGGTATACACGTCTTTACTTCAGTCACTTTGTCCATAAGAGGAGCAGTTACTGCGATTTTTGTTTTAACTTCTAATATTATCTTATGCTGCGTCTGATTTGCTCCTATATTGTTAAATTCAGATTTGAAATCCGTATGCACGCTTCCCAGCAGCTTTACATTCACTTTGACATCAGGGCCTGAACTTGAGAGCAGAGGTATACCTGACAGCATACCAAGAGGTATGGTTACTGTATCATCCTGCAAACCGGATATATTTTGCCTTATATCTTCCGATATCTGCGATGCGAGCTTATTCATCACAGGGTAATTGGATTGCAAAGACAGGGGCCTTCCTTCATAATCCTTTTCTATTATCATAAGGTTTTCATAGCTCACATTTTCATCAAAAACCTTATCTACTGCAGCATATACATATTCGTTAATAAGAGTTTCTGACTTCATTTGAGACATATGTACTACACCGGGCATAACTTGTTTGTTCAAATATGTAACAACCAATCCCATGAGTACAAGTATAAATATTAAACGCAATAATATTCCCGCTTTTCTTTCATTCCTTCTTCTTATATAACAGGCCCGCCTGTATAAGGTAGTATTCCTGACCACAAAAAGCCCCCCTTATGTTTGCATTATATGGGGGGAACATCTTTTTGGTGCATATTTTTATTTTTATCTGTTTATTTTTTCATACAATACAAAGGCATCTTCTTCATACAGTACATCTTTCCAGCATATATAACCTTCAAAAACCCGTAATCTTTTATACCCCGGTATGTTGATAATGCAATTCTCCAAAGGTTCCATTTTTGCACTTAAAATTATCAGATCCGGCTTCATTTTAATGATATCATTCAGTTCCGTTGTATATCTTGCTGTTTCATTATTTGTCGACCATAACCAGAAAGAAGGTTTCTTCTGTCCATTACTATAATTGCTCAATATATTTTCTTTAAAATACGGCAATATTGATACCGAGTGGAAACCGGTTGCGCATATTATTTTTCCCTCTAAATTATTCTCCTTTATATAGTCCGCTACGTCACGGCTGGCCGAATAATTATAAAAATAATCATATTCGAATACATAACATGACCAATAAACCTGTATAACAAATACAAACATCAAGGCCATACATATTGCAAATTTATTAATGAGCTTAGCAAATTTATTATTAATAACTATTCTATCCGTTTTATTTTCAAAACTAATCCATAATACAAAAATCCACACCAAAAATAATATACCTTCATGCCATACACTCACATATTTTATTGTAAACAGTGCCAGCAGAGGAATTGTAGTGGCAGCATACAGGAGCAAAGTCTTTTTTGATTTGAACCAAACCAGGGACATTGCCAGGACTAATACTGCTATAACAATGGTAAATATTATATAATATAATTCGTATGGCAACTTCTGGAAAAGCATGTTGGTAGTCAGGGAATCCAACAGCGTTATTGCTGATGTTTCCAGTATATATAATATATTAAAGTTGAAACCTTTTCCTACTTCAAGATCCTCCGGAGGCCAGAGCATTGCTACTGTAAATAACGCCATCAACACAAATGCTGAGTATAAGAGAACCTGCTTTACACGGTAAGATTTTGATAAATCCTTCCACTTCGGAATAAGCTCTATAAAATTTACCCCCAGGATTCCTGCAGAAATTAAAAATCCATGCAGATTTGTGTTAGCCAGCAGCAAAATAAGCAAAGTAAACCACCCCGGCTTGCTGTACCTGTCTTTATAGATTACAGCAATCGAAAAGAGCAAAAGAGGCATCAGTACATAACTCCTGGCAACCACCGCATACTGGTAAAATATAAAATAGGTAAAAGGAAATATGGTTTTAATAACAGGCGGAAAGGGAGAGTATTTTAAAAATACATAAACTCCGGCAATAGCAATTGCAATAGATATATAATTTATCGAATGATAAGGAAGCCCTAATTTTGCCGGCGGAATAAGCAATAAATGCCATAAGCCTGTAGAACCTTCATAGCGAAGGTATTTCCATATCAGGTCCGTTAAGCTGGCATCCCTTGCAAGCAGCCACGCCTGTCCTTCATCAAACCAGGGTTCATGCTTTAATGCCAGAATAAACACCAAAGCAGAATAAATGATTAACACAATAATTTCCCATATTTTACTGTCAATTAGCGTATTAATCTTCTGTAATACCCTTTTAATAATTGCTCCCTCACTTCTCTTGTGATGTAATTAGTTTATATAAAATACTGTTTTTTTTCAACAAGTAAATTAATCTTTATTTAAAGGTCAATAATTATAAATAATACTTTTTTAACCTGAACATTCTGCAATTATTATATTGTATTGTTGCTTAATATATTAGCAAAAATAATTCAAATTGCTCAGCTGCTGAAGATGTTTTTAATCGCATAAATTGAATTTTACCATAGATGTGCATAATATAGCATTTCATGTTATAATGTTCACGTAAATAACAAGTACAAGCTGTTAAACAGGCACACATAACAATTATATTAATTAATGGTGATAGCGGCAACACTTGTGCATATTAAGGGAGGAAAATATGAGTTACAATAGAAAGCCTGTCTATAATAAAAATACAATGAAAAGCAGACAGACCTCTTCGCGTAAGAAAAAACATAGGAAAGCCTTTAAAATTTTCCTGCTTATATTTTTGGCCATTTCATGTGCTACCACGGGAGCTGTATGCGGAACGATAATAGGATATGTAAAAACTGCTTCGCCTATAACCCCGGAGCAGCTTAAGTTAAGTAATTTCACAACATTTGTGTATGACGATACAGGTGAAAATGTAATTGCACAGTTGTCCCAGAATGAAAACAGAGTATGGGCTGATTATGATGAGATTCCTCAATATATGAAAGATGCCTTTGTCGCCATAGAGGACGAAAGGTTTTTTGATCATGAAGGAGTCGACATAATAGGCTTATTCCGCGCAGTATTCAATAAAATAACACATCCTACGCGGCCCATGCAGGGTGCAAGTACTATAACCATGCAGGTTGTAAAGAATATAACAGGTGAAGATCAACGCAGCATCCAAAGAAAAGTTCAGGAACAATGGAAAGCAATGCAATTAGAGAAAAAAATGACAAAATGGGAAATACTAGAGCTTTATATGAATATAATAAATCTCGGCCAGAATATTTACGGTGTCCAATCCGCGGCAAGAGCATACTTCAATAAAGACGTATCAGAGCTTACCCTTGCTGAATGCGCATCAATAGCCGGTATAACAAATAATCCCTCATTATATAACCCCTTTACAACAAAAGGCAGAGAAAACAACAAGAAACGCCAGATCGATATTCTTAATAAGATGCTGGAACTTGGTAAAATAACTCGTCAGCAATATGAAGAAGCAGTTAATGAAAAGCTGGAATTTGCAGATTCAAACTCAAGCGAGGTAAAAAATATAAGTAAGCAAAGTTATTTTGTGGATCAGGTAGTACTTGATGTAAAGAAAGGCCTGATGGCACAGGGTATGACAGAAAACCTTGCGTTAAACATGATATACAACGGAGGCCTTAAAATCTATACAACTTTGGATTCAGATGTTCAAAAGGCTGTTGACGAAGTATTTACAGACAGCAATAACTTTCCTGTAGCTAATCCGTCAAACCCCCATCCTCAGGCTGCGATAGTAATAATCGATCCTTCAAACGGACAAGTTAAAGCCATGTACGGGGGATATGGCGAAAAAAAAGGCAATACCCTTAACAGAGCTACCCAGATTCAAAGACAGCCTGGTTCAAGCATTAAGCCCATTGCAATTTACGGACCGGCAATAAATGAAAAGCTGGTTACAGCCGCAACAGTTATAGATGATTCACCGGCATACATGCTCGGAGTTGAAAAGGGCCTCTACCCAAAAAACTTTGATAATACTTACAAAGGTCTTCAGACCATACGCGATTCAATAAGGCAGTCATTGAACGTAGTAGCGGCCAAGCTTTGGAGAGATGTTATCGGTCCTGAAATACCCCTTCAGTATTTGAAAAAAGTAGGTATATCAAGGACTCAAAGAAATGTTTCCCTTGCCCTTGGAGGACTTGAAGAAGGTGTCAGCCCACTCCAGATGGCTGCGGCCTATACCCCTTTTGTAAACAAGGGACTTTATTACCAGCCCATAACTTATGCGAAAGTAGAAGACCAGTATGGTAATGTGCTGCTGGAAAACAAGGAGATAAAACCCGTTACCGTTTATGATGAAGAAGCAGCATATATTATGAACAGCATGCTCCAGGATGTATGCACATCCGGAACGGCAGCCGGTTACGGTACTATCAAAAATGCAAAAGGTGAAACCATACCAACCGGCGGTAAAACAGGTACTACCAGCGAAAATATAGACAAATGGTTTGTGGGCTTTTCTCCCTATTATGTGGCAGCAACATGGTACGGATATGATTTAAATACACAAATTCCGGCAATGGAACAGAATCAGGCTTTAAACCTTTGGAACAAGGTTATGACTAAAATTCACAGCAATCTTGCAGCCAAAGAATTTTCGAAGCCAACAGGAATAGTTTACAAAGAGGTTTGTACGCGTTCGGGTGAATTATATACGGAGCTGTGCAGACAGGACCCCATGAATAGAGCACAAGGGATAGCATGGGCACCGATACGCACAGAAATGTTTATCAAGGGAACAGAACCCAAGAACAGCTGCAGTGTCCACGTAATTAAGACCGTATGCTCCAGGAGCACCGATCTGTATGGAAGAAGCGTTCTTGCTAACAGCAACTGCCCGTCATCCGATATGTATGATAAAATTTTCATACACAGGAAGAATCCATATTATCCTGTAACTGCCGGCGCTCCGTTCCCTGAAGACTTTATATATGATTATACTGAAGGTGAATATTGCAGCATACATTAGCGCATTAATGAAGAAAGGTTCTCTTAATCATCAAGAGAACCTTTTTTGATAACTAACCCAATTGCACTATAGTTACTCCTGTATCTCCTTCTCCGGCTTTTCCAAGCCTGAAGGATTTTACATTCCTATTGGTCTTTAAATACTGATGAATTCCATTTCTCAATGTACCCGTACCTTTTCCGTGAATAAGCGCGACTTCGCTTAAACCAGACATTATTGCATCATCAAGGTATTTATCTGTCCTTTCTATCGCTTCATCAACGGTCATGCCTCTTAAGTCCAGTTCAAGACCTACATTTCTTTCTTTTTTCAGGTTATAAAAATTAAATGTCTTTTTATTCCCGTCATTATTCTCTTCAACAATCCTCAAATTTGATACGTGGACATTAATCCTCATTATGCCGACCTGTACTACCGCTTCTCCGTCTTTGTCAGGCGGAGTAACTATCTCTCCTTTTTTGTCCAGGTTTATTATAACTACAGTATCGCCCGGCTTGAGATTTTCGGGCGGTTTAACGAGCCTCTGCTTAGGCATCAAAGCTTCGGCAAGGGATTCTTCCATGCTGCTGACCTTGTTTCTCAGCTTCATCCTAATCTCTTCCGCAGCTTTGCTGCGCTCAACCGCTTCCCTTTCCATATCGAGCTTTTTCATTTCCGATATCATGTATTCCACTTCAGCTTTTGCATCAGCGTATATCTTTTTGGCTTTTTCTTTGGCCTCTTTCAGTATCATATCTTTCTGCCTGTCCAATTTTGCTTTTTGTTCCTCAAGCTCATTTTTAAGGCGTTCTATTTCCTGCCTGTAACTCTGGGCAAGCATCTTTTCCTTTTCTGACTGTTTTTTGTTCTTCTCTATGGACAGAAGCATATCTTCAAATTTAATATCTTCCTGACTTAAAAATTCTTTTGCTCTGTTTATTATCTGCTTTGAAAGCCCAAGCTTTTGAGAAATGGCAAAGGCGTTGCTCTTACCCGGTACCCCTATAAGCAGTTTATAGGTCGGTTTCAAGGTCTCCACATCAAACTCACAGCAAGCATTTTCCACTCCTTTGGTAGATACGGCATATGCCTTAATCTCGCTGTAATGTGTAGTTGCCAGCGTTATCGCATCACGCTGCTTAAGATTTTCAAGTATTGCCATTGCCAATGCGGCACCTTCTGTTGGATCTGTGCCGGCACCCAGTTCATCGAACAGAACCAGTGAATTCTCATCTGCTTTGTGAAGTATGTTAATAATATTCTTCATATGTGAAGAGAAAGTGCTTAAGCTTTGCTCTATGCTCTGCTCATCGCCTATATCTGCAAATACATTTTTGAATACTGCCATCTCCGTCCCGTCACTTGCGGGAATGTGAAGCCCTGCCTGAGTCATGAGAGTAAAAAGCCCGACCGTCTTTAAAGTAACGGTTTTTCCTCCTGTATTTGGGCCTGTAATTACCAGTGTGTTAAAGTCTTCACCTATCCATAAGTCTATGGGCACTACTTTGCTTTTTTCAAGCAAAGGATGCCTTCCTCTTTTAATTATTATCCTTTTTTCATTATTAAGTTCAGGACAGACACAATTATAATCCACGCTTAATTTAGCCTTTGCAAATATAAAATCAAGCTTTGCTAGCAGTGACACATTTGCTTCCAGCGCATCAGCCATGTCTTTCACCTGTGCTGTCAGTTCGGCCAATATACGTTCAATCTCAAGCTGTTCCTTTACTTTTAACTGTTTTATACTGTTGTTTGCCTCCACAATGGCCATAGGCTCTATAAAAATAGTAGCTCCGCTTGCAGACATGTCGTGCACAAGGCCGGGTACTTCATTTCTGAATTCCTGCTTTACAGGTATAACATATCTGTCCCCTCGCATTGTTACCAATGCTTCCTGCATATATTTCTGATATTTTGACGACTTGACAATTTCATTAAGTTTATCTTTTATGGCATTCTGCTGCTCCCTTATCTTTCTTCTGATTGAGAAAAGCTCAGGTGTTGCATCGTCAGATATTTCTTCTTCGCTGATAATAGCGTTTTTTATATTATCCTCCAGTCTTTTATTTGTATTAAGGCAGCTTATGAGTTCTCTGACAACATTTTCGCCCTCTGAAGTATTATCCTCAGATGCGTAGTTTTTCAGATTCCTGCATGCGTATAAAACGTCAGCCACTTTTAGCAGCTCACCGGGATTCAAAACTCCTCCTATGCCGGCCCTTTTTAGCGCTCCCCTTATATCATGCAATCCGGACAAGGGCGGGCTGCCTTTTCTTACAATATATCCAACGCCGTCACTTGTTTCCTTCAACAGCCTTTTTATCTTATCAAAATCCCTCTGGGGAACGGCTTTGGCTGCCATTTCCTTCCCCAACTCGGAAGCCGCAAGATTTACAAGTTTATTTATAATTTTATCATATTCAAGTATTCGAAGTGTTTTATCATTCATCTTTATTCTTCCCTCTATATCATGTCAATCTGTAAAAATTCTATTCCCTAAGATATGATTAGCTGCTTAGATTATAACATACAGATATATAAAGTATATGTATCAATTGTTTTACAATTTATAGCATACATGCGGCAGCTTGTGTACTGTTTGTATATAGATTATAATTATTAGGTATTTTATTTTTTGCGGGCGGTATAATTTATGAAGAAATATATATTATTTGATTTTGACGGAACTATCGCAGATACGAATGAGCTTATATTACTGGCTCTTAATAAAACAGCCGAGAGATATATGGGAAGAAAACTGAGCTGGGATGAGATCAACTCCATACTGGGCAAATATCTTGAAGATCAGATGAAACAACTATGTCCGGAAAAATATAAAGATATGGTAATGTTCTATAAGGAATTCTACAGTGCCCATAAAGAGGACATGACCAGGGAATTTCCGGGCATACGTGAAATGCTAAGGGATATAAAGTCGGAAGGGTGTAAAACTGCCGTAGTTTCTGCAAAAGGCAGAAACGGCATTGAACATGGGCTTGATAAGTTAGGTATCTCAGAATATATAGATGTTATAATAAGCGCCTATGACATACAAAATAATAAGCCTCATCCCGAACCGGTATATAAAGCTTTGAACCTTTTAGAATGTGCGGGCTCAAAGGTTTTTAATAAGCATAAAAACGCCGTTTTGGATATAAATACCAGTAGTTTGTTTTGTGAAAACTCACATTCAGAAGAATATTTCGCCCTTATGGTCGGTGACAGTCCCTATGATATACTATGCGGGAAAAACGCAGGTATAAAAACGGCCCTTGTGGATTGGACCATTTTCCCTAAAAAACCTCTGTTAGATTTGAAACCTGATTTTTATATTAAATCGCCTTCAGAATTAACCGAAATCATTTCTTTATTGCCTTAGCAATACATAATGAACAGGATTTCAGGCAACACTAAGTATACCTGAACTTAATCTGCAATACTCTGTTATATTTATATTTATATTTATTTTTATTTAATTGCAGACTGATATCATCAATTGGAGGTATACTTACGTGAATAATGAAGTTACACTTACTTTCATAAAATCATATATAGATGATATAAAGCAAATGGGAACAGATAAGAATCTGACTTTTGATCAGAGGCAGCATATGAATAAAGCGGCAGAAACTTATATAAGCCTTTTTGAGGAAGCAAGAAGAGGTAAAATAGACCCTGACGAACTTCATGAACATATTACCAGTTTTATGTATATGCTTCAATGATTCAAGTACGTTAATCCTTCTTTTCTTCTATATATTTTTTAACGATATCAATAGCATCATCAATAAGGTCCGGCAGTGTTTTGTCACTTACTCCCGCTACTTCCATGCTGCATCTTCTGACAGGAATAATCACTTTAAAAGCCGGACTTTCTGCTATCGCCCGTGCCATTTCCGGTGTCAGCTCACCCATCATGGAGTTTGCTGCAATAATTCCTATCGGTCCTACAATTATATCTACTTTCGATGAATTATATATAATTGCATTTTCACCTGAAGCTCCCTGACTTGCTCCTGCCTTAAGCATAACACCTGTCGCAGCAGCATTTGTACCAAGAGCAATAATCTGAACGCTGCTATCAATCTCTTTCACTAATTTTTCAACTAATGTTTTGCCTATTCCTCCACCTTGTCCGTCAATAACTGCAATTTTCACAAAAATTCCTCCTAACCGCTAATTAAATATATTGTTTATACGCTAAGTTTCAATCTTTAATTTTTTTCCTGAGCAGAGGAAATATCCAAAAGCCTAAAAACATGCTGATAAGGCATGCGGATATACCCGCAAGTACCGGCATTATACTGAAATATAATTCATAAAGGGACATATTTGCATTATTATACAATAAATTCGCTGTTTTTATTACTAAAAATATATGTAAAAACGCTATTCCTGCCAATTGATATATGTAATGATGCTTCAGAAGGTTCAATACACACCCTGAAAATAAAATTATTAAAAATGCTCCTATGGAATAGTTAATGCTTGCACTGTACATTCAGCATCTTCCTTTGCATTTATTAGCTTAATTCATGTTATTATATTGCCCGTATAAATGCAAATCTGTTAATGTAAAAATGTACTTTATCATCTGTTTTCTCATCTGTTTAGGCGAATTATACTACGGAGCATTAGTTACACCGAAGGGTTTTTCTTTATATTATACAGCAAAATCAGCAAGCAGAAATAGTTAGCAGAACTAATGAAAAGTATTTTTGATAAGTATTATATTTTCAAAATAGATTTCAGCTTTGTTCTGTAATATTGTATAAACAGAGTATAAACATAATCAAATATTAAAAATGCTACTTCAAGGGCAAGTATTATCACAATCCATGGATATTTCAAATTCAAACTGCGTATAAATATGAACTTCACAGCAACATATGAAATTATAAGAACCGCATTAAAGTAAACATATTTTAAAACATATTCAACAGCTAAATTGTTAAGTTTTTCTATATAATATTTAACTATGGCATAAATACCGAAAAAGATTATATACACAGCAAGTTCAAGTTTTTCGGGTACTATAATAAAAGATAGTATGCATGAAGCAAAATAAAAAATACATCCTGCTTTTATACCATATTCCATTACGATAACCGATACAATAAAGGAACATAGCGCATATAGAGCTATTCTGCTCGTTGGAAGTATATTTGCCAGCAAAAGAAATACTGCTGTCAAGGCAAGCATTATGCCATTAACGCTTAATTTCTTTACGTTATAACTGTTTTCACTGCGTCTCATAATAACCTTCCTGAAAATTTAAATTAAAAATAACCAAATAAATGCAAATCTATCTTATTTAGCAGTCATACGATTAAATTACAGGCACTCGATCAGGTCACAGCCTCCGCACTCGCAGCAGGTGTCAAGGCACCAAAGAGTGCTGCATATCTGGCACCAATCATAATCCTGTCTGTAACCTCTGTTATACACGCTTCCCCTATATGCGGTATTGGCATTCATCATTCGGTTTAATACATCCCTGTATTCCATATTCCCCGGGTCCATGCTGCATGCTGTCTGCACATATGAACGAGCTTGATCGTACCAACCTCTTCTTAAGCACACCAAACCTTTCAGATAATACCATTGTGCCGACCTGTCGTTGGTACTGTCCAGCATCTGTTCAGCCGCACCAATATTACCGCTGTTTATGTGCATTTTAACCTGAACATAAAAATTGTTCATGTTTTGACTATTCCAGCTGCCGGTATTGGACCTTGAGTAACTACTGCTATTATTGCTGCTGCCGGATGCGCCGGCATTTTTCATCAGATAATCATAAGCTTCATTTATCTCTGCAAGCTTTTTTTCTGCAAGGTCAGAAAGAGGATTATCCCTGTACTGATCAGGATGATATTTTTTTACCAGTTCTCTGTATGCTCTTTTTATCTCTTCGACACTTGCCCCTTCTCTTATACCTAAAACCTCATATGGATTTTGCAATTTTTACAACTCCTATCTCCCTCTTGTTTTACACTTTTTAATATTTTTATATTTCAATACCTGATCGGTTTTTTTCAGCATTCCCTGATATAATATATTTTCAATCAGCCCTTTATTTTTATTATTGCCTAAAAGCTCATATGATTTTGCAATCTGGTCAAGGCAATATGTGAGTATAAATTCTGCATTTGACAATATGGATTCCTTGAAGTCCTTAATATCTCCGCCTTTATATTCATATTGGCAAATTAGCGGATTATATGTCTTGTTTTTTACATCTTTTTCTAAATCATCATAAGCATCTAGTACATATATCCATTTCCCAATATTATATCCTATCCAGCGCAGGATTTTTTCCCTGCTTTCATCTTCACAGCACGCTTCATATGCCATTATTTCTTCCATAAGCTTTGAAAACGGCTCCGATGCTTCATCTATAGAATTACATCTATCTTTTTCCAGCTTATTTAAACGATCAAGATTTTCTCTGATAATCCTGCACTTATTGCCGTGCCGCCTGTTTATCTTTTTAAAGGCTTTTTTTAGTGCCAACGCACCTGAATATCCGATAATGGACTTTTCATCTTTCCAGTTGTCCATCAGATTGTAATAAGCCAGCACTATATTCATATCAGCGGCATAATCCAGTATTCCCGTAGATTTCAATACATTTCTCTTTTTCAGAGGGTGCGCAATGCATCTTTCCCGTTTTATCTCAGTTTTACTGTTTGAAACAGAAGATAAAAGCAAAGCAAGAAAAGTGGAATCATAATTCAAAGTAAACCTTGGCAGCTGACCGTACCTGCGGCCAATGGATTTACATACTCCACAGTAATATGCTTTGAAGACTTCATATTCTCTTATTTTAAGTTCCGGTTTTTCCGGAACAATATAACCAAACATCAGCACCCCCGCAATTGCTGTTAATAATTAAATATTTAAATTTTATATATTAAAAATTAAATTTTCCATATAATCATACCATATTTCTATAAAAATTTGAAGTTGTTAATTAATTTTGTTTAAATATAGAATACAATTTGAAGATTGAATGTATATGGAGTATAATTTGCATTAAACGACAATGATTTTACATGGAGGAATTTGAATGATAGCAACTGAAAACATGCAAGATTTACTCAAAAAATATAGAGCTTCCCTTCATTCACTTGGAATTTACAGAAATTTGCTCAAAGATCCCGTAATCACTTCGCTTTATGATTTGGTTGATAAAGTATTTGATTATGTTAACTGCAATAAAGGTGATATATATCAGGTCATTGACTGCTACGGACGCTTCTTTCATGCGCTTTCATGCGCGGACAAGCTTTTCGGTTTTTGTCAGCTTGATGAATACGTAATAAAACAGGTCATATATGATGAAAACATATTTTCCAAAACTGCTGAACATATAAAGTGCCATGAGTTAAATCCTCAGCTGAAAGAAGCTGTGCTTTCAGACCTTATTAATATATCCGTAATTTCCTCAATAAACTCCCGTATTATTAAGGAATCAATATGTTCCAAATTGATAAGAGATTCTTATGAATATGAAGCAGTTAATGAACTTCCTGACTGGAGCTTCTCTTTGATAAGCGAAACCGGGAATTTCACAAACTTAAAAACAAATCCGAAGATTGTACAGGATACAAAAAAAATGAACAGCAAAGATACAATAACAGAAATGGCTCAAAAATTATCGGTTTTACTGAATACGGAGCAATATGAATCATGCCTGAAGGAATTATCCGACTTCCATTATAACAATGGTCATGGTATTTTCACACAATATAAAGCATTCGTATGGACAAAAGAAGATAACGGCGCAGGATATTTTAAAGGAATAAACTGTATTGATAACATCAGGCTTAGTGATCTCGTCGAATATGAAATGGAAAGAGAAATAGTAATAGAAAACACTTTAAAATTTCTCAATGGTTATAGAGCTAACAATGTTCTGCTTTACGGGGACAGAGGAACCGGCAAATCATCTACGGTAAAAGCTATTTTAAATGAATATCATGACCGGGGCCTAAGAATTATAGAATTACCGAAAAATCACCTATATGATTTTCCTCAGATTGTAAGCTTACTGGAAGGCAGGAAAAATAAATTCATAATATTCATCGATGATTTATCCTTTGATGATAATGAACAAAGTTACACCGCATTAAAGGCAGCCCTTGAGGGAACTTTGGCATCAAGGCCGGAAAATGTGGTAATATACGCCACTTCCAACAGAAGGCATCTTATAAAGGAAAGGTTTTCTGACAGGACCGGCCTTCAGTCCGTTAATGAAAATGAGGAAATACATGCAGCTGATACTATGCAAGAGAAATTGTCCCTTGCCGACAGATTTGGAATCACGGTTATATTTTCGTCTCCTGACAAGAAAAAATACCTCAGGATAGTGGACCATCTCGCATCACAATATGGCATATCCATGGATATGGATACGCTGCACAGGGAAGCATTAAAGTGGGAAATAAACTACAATGGACGTTCACCGAGAACAGCAAAGCAATTCATTGAATGGCTTTCAGGCAAAGCTGCAAATCATAACCACCCGTAAAACGGGTGGTTTGCTCTAGCCCTATAAGGGCATATTGCTGGCAGAGTCTTAAGACTCA
>ENA-OWOZ01000907-OWOZ01000907.1-bioreactor-metagenome-genome-assembly--contig:-NODE-907-length-31800-cov-5.230747_pt1 | contig 31800 bp, 39 predicted proteins | sample MGYA00238140_ERZ651804 | MGnify/ENA primary metagenome ERZ651804 (study PRJEB26910, sample SAMN07631232) | bioreactor metagenome | isolation source: Switchgrass digestor | place: USA: Dartmouth... | reverse complement strand
CATTTAATAATTTCAGCATAATCTTAAATTTCTTTTATTCTACCTTCATCCATTTCTATCCTCCACTTATATTTCCTTCATAAAAATAGTATCATAATCTCCACCATAGTTTTTAAGCGTATCTATAGCCTTAAATCCACATTTTCCATAGAATCCTTTCATATCTGAAGGAATATAAACTTTTGAAAAGCCAATTTCTTTCGCATAACCAATAACATGTTCAATCATTTTGTAACTTATCCTTTTTCCTCGTACACTTTCAGTTACAAAGATACTACTAATCCAAGGCGTATATCTGTTTTCTGGATAATAATCTTCTTTTAAAAAAGTACAATATCCATATATATTATCATTATCTTTTGCAATAAAAACAGATTCCCAATCAGTAAATCTATTATCCCTCATCATACGAGCAAGATGTTTACCTGCAACCCATGAAGAATTTTCAGCAAATTCTATTGTCTTATTCCAATACTGATCATTATATTGTAAACGTATAACTTCCATTACAATCACCTTCCTTTTATGTAAATCTTCGCTGCTTAATATCTAATTTCTGTATACAATGAAAATGATGAAAGGATATAGTATAAATATGTTGTTAGCAAGGTTATTTGTACTTACTCTCTAATAGTTCAACTCTGTAATTTTGATAGAACAATTTGCATCCTCACAGTGCAGTCTATCTTTCTATTTATATCTTTTCTCCATGAATTAGATAGTGGAAAATACACATTATCTTTAACCGTTTTTCCCATATCCCAAAATCCATCTTCCGATAAATTTTCATTAATCCATTTAACTACATGCCTACATTTAGTTGAAATCAAATTATACCCGCTTAATAGCTCGAATGCACTTATGTACCTACTTGCTTGTTTTGAACAAAAATTACTTGGCAAGCTTTTTAAGCTTCCATCATAAATATAATAAATCCCTTTTTCTGAATTAATAATATAGTCTAGAAACTTAGACTCTATATCACTGGATAAGAACTTTGATAATATGGATACAACATAAAAATTCTGAAATCCCCACATAAATTTATTCTTTGGCGACTTATGTACTTCATAATAAGCTTCTTTATAATACTCTGGGTCATATTCTTCTTTAGAAAATGCATAGGTTATGATTTTTGCCCAGTCTTTGGCTATTTCGCTGGCCAGTTCATTCGATGGGTCAATTATTAACATCCATGTTGCTACAAATAACCTAGTTAATAAATCCCAATCATGCTTTTTTTCTTTTCTATCTCTTAAATCCAATTCCCTTAATAAATATTTCTTCATATAATCAAAAGCTTTTTTAATAGGCTCATCATGCTTATCTAAACCCAGTATAAGTAATCTTCGTAATGCATACTCTGTTGTAATTGATGAGCTTGATAGCTGGCTCATACTATGAAATTGCCCCCATGAACCATCATCCCATTGGAGGTTTACAATATCCTTTACCCATTTAGTTTGTAAAACTTCATTTTTAGCATTTACTAGTTCTATGTCATCTGACTTTAATTTAAGAACATCTCTCATTAGGCGATATTTAGGTATAGGATCAATATTTACTCTTAGTAATTCTTCTACTGTAGCCACATGGTTTCCTCCCATCTGATAAAGTATAGGGTTATATTATATAATATATACTTTAAAATTTAATCTATTTTCCATCTCATATTCCACACTATATAATTAGATCTCAAATACATACTAACAATACATGCTTTACAAACCTAGGAAATTTATTGATTTGGTTTCTTGCTTCATCAGCATACATACACAAAACGCCCTAGGACTCAGACTTAGAGCATCCTTATATCCAATATTTACAACATCCCTAAACCAGAGTTCAGAAATAAACTCCTTAACATTAGTCGTCCCGATAAAAAATGAATGGTATAAGCTCCAATTATATATTGTGAGTAAAGTCTTTAGTTAAGATGCTTGTGAAATATGAAATGATATTATACAAGGAATGTGATAAAATACAACTAAACAATGATCCCGTATTTATATATAGCAATCCTAGTATCAGACCACATATAACAGCTGATAGTGTTTGTACAAAGTTAAAATGAAGTGCAGCAAATAAGAGAGATGATATCAAAAGAGCAAGAGTTATACCATATTCGATTTTTAAGGAGTCTAATATGCAACCCCTTATTAATATCTCTTCTACTACTGGGGCTAGCAAGCATACACGAATGAAACTCACAATTGGATATTGTCGTAATTGCGCAATTGTTTTCTTATATTCATTTGCACTAGCAGTAAAAAAGCTATCAAAAAAAGGATCTAGGAGCTTATCCAGTAAAAGAAAAAATAAAATTGGACAACCAAAAGCTAATAATATCCCTTTTAATGATATATTGTTAAAAATATTGACTTTTAACTGATATCTCGTTATTAAAACAAGAATATAAATGCTATTAAGAGAAATCAAAGTCAAAAGGTTAAGCCAAGCAGATATTCCATTCTTTATAGCTCTAAAAATCATCTTATCTAACGCTGTGGGAATTATCCCGCACACTATAAGATATGTAACTATCCAAATAATTGTGGTTCCAATACTTATTGTATTTTGACTCAAATCCTCACCTTCTCAGGAAAGCAAATAATCTTTATTTCATATACTTTAAAATATTAACATCTTAACTTGAATTCTTGAGGTCTTGTCTCCTACAAAACCAAATATAACCTTTAATACCTTATATCCACTATGTGTAATAATCCATTATTAGTTGTTAATGTTCTATCTTTAAAGAATTTTGGATATACCTCATAATTCTCTATATTCTCTAAAGGTATCCAAACTAGCTTTTCCTCAATGCCATCTTCAGTTAAACTTCTGCAGGTAAAATTATAATTCTCTATTGGTTTCATATAATAGTAAAATGATAATTCATGAAACTTTTCCCCAGTTGCCTGTAATATGAAAAAATTCTCATGAATATATCCCATCCTATCTATTTCAAATAAAACACCAGTTTCCTCATAAATTTCTCTTATAATAGCTTGTTCCATAGTCTCATGTAAATGTACACGACCTCCAATAGAGTAATAGTAGGGGTCCCTACTATTTTTCATCATCAATATCTTATTTTCATGTATAATAATAGCTCCTACTCGATAATTGAATCTCCCTTGTTCTGTTCTAAAGCTACAATCCATTGTAATCACCTCAATAATTTCTGCAGCACTTATTACGTACTTTATAAAGAATGCAAATTAACTGAACTACTTAAAATTAATTTTACTATATCTTAAAAGAGCTTGATTAAAAAATATATGGCAATAGGTATAAGTGAAATGCTTACTATAATCCAATCTTATTTTGTAAATCTAAATCCCATTTTATAGCCAATAAAGGCTCTAACCAAGCCTGAAATATCTGAAAACCTCCACACATTCCCTTAAAAACGCACCCTTGCTAAAATATATTATTAGCTAAAACAGTTGCACACTGCCATAATATACCCATATCCTTACATAAACAGATAATTGCTAAAGTTTATTATTGTATGCGTAATAACAGGAGCAATTATATTATTATCTCGAGTATATATGTAAACAAAATAAACATGTAAAATTATCGTAATTATAAGATGTACCATATCATACATTATAAACTGAATTAATGGCAGATTTGTTTGCATCATTTGAAAAGGAATATGCAGTATGCTGAACATGAGCCCTACTACAAAAATACTTAACCACTTATTCTTAATTATTCCTTTTATTCTTGTTTGAATAAATCCTCTAAATATAATTTCCTCAACTAATCCTATACATATTAAAAAGTATAAGAATTCCCAAGTTAAAGATTCTATATCTCTAAAGTTATGATTACTTAATATCCCACTTATGATATTAGGAATAAGAAAAGGTAAGCCAAATATAATTCCAAGAATTATTGATTTCATTACTTTTGTTTTTCTAATCCCTAAAGAACTGAGGCTTTGTTTCCTAAAATAAGTTATTAGTATAGCGGGCAATATACTTAATACAGTAATAGGAATATAAAAAATAAATTTATACATAACCATATTACCAAAATATTTTCCCCATCTAATATATAAATCCGTATTAAACATAATTAATCCAAAGCAATACAGTAAAATCATATAATATAAATAATATAATAATGCAAGTATACCATCTAATGGCTTCATAGCTTGTATATCTTCTTCATTAAATTCAGCTTTAAGTAAATTCTTTATATTTCCCATAAATGTCCCCCCATTTTTTGAAAAACTAGCAGCAGTGTTATAATAGCTGCTATTTCAGTTAACATTTCTATCATTATCGACACTCGGGGAATTGATGAGCCTAAAAATTCTCCTTGCGTGAACATGTTGTTATATGTAGAGCAAATATAAGCCATTTTTCTGTCCAGCATAATTTAATTTTATCTTTTAGCAACTTCTTATTATGCTCATAATAAATACTATAATTCAACTGTTGATTGCCCAATGTCATTAACAAAAATATCAATCTTATCTCCGTTACTTAAATTTGGTTTATCCCATAACAAGCAACTTTTTTTATGGTAAGTCTTGTCTTTATATGAATATGTATAGTAAACTATGAATGGTGACTTTTTCCCAAACTGCATCCATCTTTGTAGAGATATTTTTTCTATTGCACCATCAATTTTAGTTCCTGTTGAAATTAGCTCACTATGTAACTTTGCTTTTTTATAGCTAAAAATTCTGAATACTGTTTGTATAACACAAAAAGTTATTCCTAAAAAACAAAATATTTGTCCTAATAAAATCTGGTCTTGCACAAGTGAATGAGATGTCGGTTTTATTATATTTACAAAGCTCAAACAACCAAATATAATAAATGCCAATCCTAAATGCAAAAATATAAATGCTAATAGGTCGCTCTTATATTTAGGTTTCTTCATAAATACACCTCTTTCTGTTATATAAATGAGCTTTGTTCCCGGTAAAGGGATGTGGTACACAAAGTCCTAAGATTGTTCCTGAGTGTGCCCTTTTCTATCTTTAACGCTTCATATAGAAATAACTTCTTCTAAAGATTCAACAGGGTCACTCATATACTTTTCGTTTTCACCATTACTCCATATCTCCTAAACATCTTTAGCATCATCTTCTACCACATCGTGAAGTATTAATCTTTCACTGATAGTATTGCTTGATAACATGTTAAAGTTTCCCCATTATCTCTCTTTCATTTCATAACTTACAATTTCATTATTTTTATATGTCATCATTATTATATAGTTCCCTTCTGAGTCATATGCCTTTACCTTTGTTTCTTGTCCTCTTATACTCCCAATAAAGTTATCGGTATAAACGTCCAATCCCTGCATACCTAATTCTTCTTCTAAATAATTTTGTGCTACTAACTCTTGCTTACTCAAGATTCTAGATTCAGAACCAGATAGTTTATAATAAGAAAACATAAATGCTGCTGCAATTACAATTCCTATTGCAAGTGAAATATTTTCCTTTACAGTCCCTTTTCTTTCAAGGGAGTAGCTTAAAATCACATTTATTATGAGTAATAATATAAGAAAACACTGCAGATTGATAAGCATATTTTGGGCAGCCTTAATTAATAAATACACCATAATAGGTAGCCCTATTATATATGATGAATACTTAAGCCATTCTGCATTGCTTCTGAAATTAACTATACCTATTAAAATAAAAGTAACAGTACTCAAAAAAACATAAAAAACTCCAACAGCCGTATCAGTTATAATATAAGATATCAAAAACAATAAACAAGCAATCAGCACATCTACAAGCAATCTCACTCTGCCCAACTCTTTATTCTTTTTTGCATATATACTTCTTTCTAATCCTGCTAATCCTATTAGCATTATAGATAATACTAATAAAATCACGTCATACCTCCTTTCTTAAGATAAGTAATCAGACTATCTCAATTTATATACTCCATATAATAAAATTCATCTTTTGAATTATCAAAGGTTTTCTTAATATATTTTTCCTTAATCACAAAACCAACTTTTTTATAACAGTTGATGGCCCTTTTATTAAAACTTCTTACTTCAAGTCCTATTGCATTATTTGGAAATCTTCTTTTACATTCTTCTATTAATAAATTCATAATATTTTTTCCATGACCTTTTCCACATAAAGATGGTTTTACTCCAATTCCAATAAATACTTTGCCCTCCTTTAAGAATATTCTACCATAAGAGATTAATTCATTATTTAAATAAATTGCTAAAAACTCTAACTTTCGCTTCTCTTCTATTGCCAAATCCCATTTATTTTTCATCACAGTATCCCAATCTGAAAAGTTATATACTGAATATTCTCCTTCATATCTCCAGCTACAAATTTCTTTAGCATTATCTTCTGATAATTCCGTAAGAATATATTTCTCCATAGTCCTCTCCCCTATAAAGAAAAAATAATATATCTAAGTAATTAAAAGTTTACTTAAGAATGGCTTACAACACCCATATGCATAACATCTCTAAGGTATTCCCAAAAATAAACTCTATAGAACAGCTTTACTTCCAGTAAAGAAGTATTACATAACAATTACTTAAACTAAATATTCCAAAAAAAACGCCAAATTAGAAAAGCATTAACTGCCGCAATAATTAGCCCAGAGCAAAAAACAACCCATTTTGAAATATTAAATCCAGCTGAAATTCCAATAGGATCCCCCTCCATTGATATACTTCCGGTAACTAAATATCCGCAGTCTCCAATTAAAAAAATTATAAGGGTAAAAATCCAGCATAGAAAATCAAATAGTTTCATAGAATGTCTTAAGTTATGTGCAAAATACAATAATATGTACCCAAATAAAATAGTCATTGTGCTACCTGAAATAGCAATAATCCCATATTTAACTCTATTTTTGCTATTTATTATCTCTTCAGCTGAAGATGGATCTTCTTCTAAAAATACCCTGTTAATTGAAAACTTCTCTATTTTACAGTTAAGTAAAATCGCAGCAATTGCATGTCCTAGCTCATGTAAAAAACTATGGAATAATAAGATGGAAGTTAATATCACTACTGCATATACAATTTCTTTTATATTCAGAAATTTAGTAAATATGGATATAAGAACAACAAACACAGTAACTGGTAAAAATCTACCTTTCAAATATTTTAATATAATTGCTTTCAACGCTGCTTCCCTCACCAACACAATTTTGCTCTCTAATTTTTTATATTTCTTTAAGCTTTTTATTAAAAATAAAAAATTAGCTGCCTTGATAAGTGGTCTTAGGGTACTGTCTTAATATTGCACTAACTGCTAATATCCTGTATTTACGTTGGACTAGAACTCTAGAATTGACCTTTGTCTAAGCTTTGTTCTTGGCTAAGAAATGTAGTTTACAATGCCTTTAGATTGTGTCCTAGCACCTTTGCATAAATAACAGGTTACATAACTGGCAGCTAATTCTACAAATCCAATCACATAAAAATATTATTCATCAACTGTATAATTATATCAATCAATTAGCTTAATATCGGTATCAAATGGAAATTTTTCTGCTTTTCCTGCTCTAAAATCCACTTTATAACCCACTCCATCTTTATAGAAAAAGCCATTAGTTAATTCTATTTTTACATAGCACATATTTTCATTGCTTTCATCATTATGTTCAAAATACCATGGTTTGAATACTTCTATTAATTTTTTTCTGATTTCGCTATTATCTGGCTTTAATGGATGTCCTAAATTATGGGCAATACCATCAAACCTATATAGTTTATAGCAGAGAGACACTCTTGGATTAATTTCTAACTCCTGCACTTTTTTAGTATTAGCATATGATACAATGTAAAAACAATTGTCATAATAGAATGTATCTACAAACCTGACTGATGGTATATTGTTGTATGATGTTGCTAAAGCAAATTGATAATCTCTCCCAAACAACTCATTCATAACTTGTAAACTTTTTTCATAAATATTCAAATTAAACCCCTCCATATATAAAAATACAATGTCATAAGTAAGCAAAGTAAAATCATCGGAATCTTACTCCAGTAATGAAGCATCTAGACCTCTTAACAGAACTTCATTTCAAGTGAAAATATATGGTTCACAATCCCCTCTTTTATAAAAATATTATTATATATGAAGTGGAATATTCTCAAGAAAATGTCTTTCCACCTTAGCATTTTTCACTCCATATTCAATCATCTCATTCCAAGTATCGTCTTTTTCTTTTGAGATACAAAATGATTTACCTTGTAAAATAACATAAAGCTTTTCTTCATTAAATGCATGAATATACCAAGCAGGTTTAATATGTTTCTCTAGAAATGGCAATAAGTCAATTAATTCGTTATCAGGAACATGATACTCATTTATATGCCAAATTGGTTCCTCATCTTCTGGCACTTCTACTATTCGTTGTGAATAAAAGAAATTTTTAATTTCATTCAATACGTCATGATTGTCTAAACTTTCCTCAATAATACCTAAACGATACATTTTAACCCTCCTTGACAAAAGTTCAGTACCTTCATATTTTGCTTCATACTTTCAACAATTACAATCTAGTTATAATCTTTCTTTATCATCTCTTTGGAAACCCTTTAGAAATTTTACTAAAACGTGCAGTATGAAATCCGATTTATCTTGTTCATTCTTTCTATGTTGCATTTGAATGAAACAGTTAATTCCTTCATTAGACTCATTAATTGATCACTATGTTCCATCGCCTCCTTATTTAATTTTCTATTTTTATGAATATTATATAAGTCTTGTATAATTCTACATGTTTTTACTTTTTCCTTCTACCTTTATGTATACCACATAAAAGCTTAATTTAACAAACAAAAAAACCAAGTATCTCTACTTGGCAGCCATATTCATAAGATATTCTCTTTTTAAATATATAAGTTTAACTGTTATCTACTGTCCTAATCTATCCATTAGATTTTTTAATCTTAATTTTGCTTCACTTGTTGGATTTAAGTCCTTTCCCCACTTTATCTTAATACCACCTGTATCTGCTCCTCCAAGGTATCCTTTTTCAGAAGCTTTAAATGTACCCTTCAATACTGCTCCTTCCTCTACTAGTATACTTCCAAATTCTATATCCCCCGTAACTATTGCTTCCTTGTCAGCATAAACTAAACCTGATGATATAATATTTCCTTCTATTCTTCCGTTTATAGCTATATCCACACCAGTTATATTCCCTTTAACTGTACCAACAATAGTCGCCTTTCCTGTTGACTCTACATTCCCTTCTATCGTTCCGAGTATATCTATATCCTTTGCTATTATATTTCCTATTACTCTAGCTTCTTTACCTATTATAGTTTTATTGATATCAATACTTTCTGCACTACCAGTAATTTTTCTAAGCAAACAATATCCCTCCCAAGCTTCAGACAAAATCTATATTAATTCTCCGCTCAAATTTCTTTTCCAAGATTTTAAATTCCAGTCTTAACAAAACATCAGTTAGTTTATATTATCCACTTTGATAAGTTAATTTATTCTCGTTGGATTAAGACAAAAAAACGCCGAGCATTAACTCGGCATTTTTAAATTCCTAGGTTGCGTATTTGTTTAATATACATAGTTTTAGCAAACACATAATAAAATGTCTGAAATACTAGATATATTAAAGCTACAGTTAGAAAATATATAGTTACATTATCTGCAATCAGGTTACCTAAAGCAATTAATGCGAAAGAAGCATGGCTAAATGTCACTATGAACGGTAAAAAGAATACTATAAAAGTTTGAGTTGATACTATTTTCTTTGTCTCAGCATCAGTCATACCCATTTTTCTTAGAGATAAGAATTCCTGTCTATCTCTTTGAATTTCATTAAACATTTTAAAATATATAATACTGCCAGTTGCTATAAAGAATAATATTGATATAAATGTTCCTATAAACAAGAACAAGGAAAATGTCTGCATTATATCAGCAAAATCTGATAACTTTTCTGAAAAATATATATTATCATTCTGAGGAACTATTGATGCTATTTCTTTTACTGCATTAGATGATTTTTGCCAGTCTTTTGTAGTGTATCCATAGTACATTATCTGTTCTTCTATTGGTGTATTAGCTTTAAATTTTTCAAAATCAACATCACTTACTACTGCAATATTAGTTCTATTTCTATCAGTATTTACTACACCACCAATTGCTTCTCCTGAAAGCTTAAATTTATTTGTCTCTCCATTTATTACTAGATTTAAATGCTCTATATTATTAAATAAATACTTATCCTTAACTCCAATTACATTAAAACCGTAGGAATTGACGTATACTTTTCCCTCAGTTAACGTTATCCTTTCCTTATTAAACTGCTCTGCTAAAAAATTATAATCAGAGTTTGACATTACATAAAAATCTTTTGTGTTTAGATAAGGGTTCACTTCTCCAACTGGTTTATCTGGATTTTTAGCTTTTAGTAATATAATCTGGTTTTTATATCTCAACTCATTTCCATACTTTTCTAGAATCTCTTCTGCTTTTTGCAAAATAGACATATCATTTAAACCTGCGCCAAATTCCATAAAGCTAATATCGTGAGGATAACTCATCTGTAATTTCGCCTTTATACTTTGCTGAGTAGAATATACACTAGCTGAAGCAGTCAGTGTAATGGCTCCAAGGATAGATACAATGAATAATACCTTTGCGTTGTCCTTTAGCTTGTATATTATCTGAGACAACGTAATCATATTTGTGCCATTGTAAAATACCCTTCTGTTCCTCTTGAGCTTAGTAGTTATATATACGCTAAATTGTGAAAAGAGAAAGTAAGTTCCTGTAACAGTAAAAAATAATATCGGAAACATGGTTAAAATTATCATCGTGCCTGAAATCACTGCTAACCCGTAGCCTATAGCAATAAATAAGATTGCTAAAATTGTCTTGGCTTTAGAAAATTTAGGTACAGGTTGAGCAACTCTAGCTCCTTTAAGTAACTCTACTATATTATTATTCTTTATTTTAAGTGTGACTATAAAACTTATTCCCTGAAATAGTACAATAAAGCTTATTGCAGTAATAACTACAGCTTTAATAGATATTAGAAATGGTACTTCTTCATCTAATACCATTATTACTGTTATTGCCATAAAAAATAATTTTGAAAAAAGTATCCCTAATAATAGCCCTGAAATAATTGAAACAATTGAAACAATGAGATTTTCATATATTATATATCTTCTTATCTCTGCCTTAGTAAGTCCAAACATAGACAGAAGTCCAAACTCTTTTTCTCTAGACTTTAGGAAGTTAGAGATAGAATAGAAAGTAAATAAGAAAGTAAATACTAGTATTAGAATTTCACATACTATCATAGTATTTGCTGCTAGTACTCCTTTTGTCCCTAGTGTTTTTACATTTGCTACAGTAGGATTAAAAATAAAATTAGCAAATATAAAGAAAACCATAACCACTAGAGTATTACTTAAATAATACATTACGTATCTATTAAAATTCCCTTTTATATTCTTATAAGCAATATCACGCAATGTCATTGTAGTTTCCCCCTAACAGAGAAAGTGAATCTAATATTTGGTGGAAAAATGTCTGTCTATTACCACCCCTTACTATCTCTAAGAAAAACTTGCCATCCTTTATCATAATTATTCTGTGGCAAAAACTAGCTGCAAAGGGATCATGAGTTACCATCATTATGGTAGCATTTCTTTTTTCGTTTAGATTCTTTAAGGACTCCATGACTTCCTGAGAAGATTTGGAATCTAAATTGCCTGTAGGCTCATCTGCAAGTATTATAGAAGGATTATGAATCAGTGCCCTTGCACAGGCTGCTCTTTGCTGCTGTCCTCCAGATACTTCATAAGGTCTTTTATTGAGTATTTCTTTTATATTCAATAGCTCTGCTATATCATTAACCCTTTCCTCTATTTCCTTATTTTTTACCTTTTCTAATACTAAAGGAAGTATAATATTTTCTTTTAAGGTCAATGTATCTAGAAGATTATAATCTTGGAAAATAAAGCCCAATTCTTTTCTTCTAAACAGTGCGGTATGCTTCTCGTCTAATTTCATAGGATTTGTCCCATTTATATAAAGCTCTCCAGAAGAAGGCGTATCTATCGTAGCCAATATATTTAATAAGGTAGTTTTCCCACTACCTGAAGGCCCCATTACCCCAACAAATTCTCCATTTTCTATACTGATACTGAATTTATCTAAAGCCTTTACTGTTAGGCCGCCCTTTTTATTCCCATATATTTTAGTTATATTTTCTGCTTTTAAGACTGACATTCCAATACCTCCAATTATTAATATTATTGTTATTGCTTGCTGAGCAAAGTACAAAGAGAAACATTTGCAAAACATAACTGTAATTCTTAGCGAATGTAAATGAAAAATCTGTTAAGAAATTTGCATGTCTGAGCAAAGCGAGTTTGCAAATTTTAAGATTTTTCATTGGAATGAGCTTTAGAATTACTCATGTTCGAAACGTTGAACGTGTACTTTGCTCAGCAAACATTCCACTACCGTCCCATGGGTCAGTTTATATCTTTATTATAAAGAAAAAAAGAAAAATCTAGTATCGATTTTCCTTTCATTTTAATTAGATCTCTTACAATTTTGAAAGTATTTTATATATTATTTGAAATACTCACAACTGAAATATTCCCTTAATTATCAATTTATAACATAATATAATACTTAAAATATCAGATGAAAAAAACAAAATCTGATAAAAGGTTCATTAATGATTTCTCAATATAGAACCTGCTGTCTACATAAATTCTATAATTACTGAAAATAATATTATCAAAAATATTGGTGAGGTGTTATTATTGAAAAAATATAGTACTCTATCTTTTTTATTTTTTTTAATTATTGTTATGGTTGGGTGCAGTTCTCCAAATATTGAATCCGTAGAGTCCTTGAATTTCCCAATAATGGAAAATATGACTCTTGAATCGACTTATGAAAGTACTGTAGATGATTCAATTGTTGAAGTCTCTACTTATATAGTTGAAAATGGATCTCTGAACTCATTTTTATTTGAATATGAAAAATATTTAAATGAAAATAATTGGTTAACCTCAAGGGATTTAAAGCCAAATGGTTTAATAGTTGAGAAAAATAATAAATCTGTTACTATTTTGGCTTATGAGGAAGAAGATAAGCTTATGGTAGATATTATCCCTACACCTGAAATAAAAGAATAGCTGCATTTCAATTCCAATATAAAGAAGGGCGTAAAAAAGCCCTTCTTGAATTTATTATCTATTATTTAGGCTATAATTTAAATATATTTTTCCCCTTATAAAAAATTATAAAAAACGTAGTCCCTTTTCCTACCTCTGATTCAAAGGTCAATCCATGACCTAGCTCATCACATATTTTCTTAGATAGATACATTCCCATTCCTGTGGATTCAGAAGTCTTTCTTCCATTTGTACCTGTAAAAAATGCATTAAACACTCTGCTTCTATCTTCCTTAGGTATACCTATACCTTGGTCCTCAATAGACAAAACAGTCCTTGAACCCTCATCCTCTACTTTAAAAATAATATACTTTTCATTTAAAGGGACATCCTTTGAGTATTTTATTGCATTTACCAGTATTTGATTTATCACAAAAGATATCCATTTATAGTCTGTCTCTACTGCTATATCTTCTTCACAAATGACCTTAGGAAATATAGAATTCCTTATTAATGACTTTTTATTATCATTTATGACTTTTCTAATAGCTACTTTTAGGTCTACTTTTTCAACTTTAAAATCAAGATTGAACTGACTCAATCTTGCATTAAAAAGCATCAGCTCTAGTCCGCGATTTATTTTTTCGTTCTCCTCAGAAATACTTTCAAGTGTCTCCTTATAATTCTCTAGGCTATTATCCTGAAGTAAAAGATTGATTACAGATACAGGTGTTTTCATCTGATGTACCCACTGATTAACGAAATATATATAGTTTTTTTGATTTTCCTCATATTTAGCAAGCTTGCCATTATATATCTTGTAAGTTTCATTAAGAATTTTATTGTACATTAACTGCTCATTAGTTTTGGCTTCTGTCATATTTAAAATAGCTTCTAAGTCGTTAGACGAACTAGCTGCTTTGTTAAGGTATTTATAGTAAGGTCTATTTCTTAAATAGTCATATGCAATGAAAAATGAAAACAATACTAAAGATATCATAAAAGCATAAAATACGTTTTCCTTTGGAAATCTCTTTTGCTTAATGATTATCGTCAGATACATTACTAAAATTACTAGAAATGTATTGACAAAGTATACTAGCATATAACTGATTCTATCTTTAAGGTAGTTCCTAAAGTTCACTCTCTACACACCTCTATACTCATTACTATCTACTCCAGTTGTTGACTAGCTTATACCCTTGTCCCCTTTTAGTTTCTATAGCATTTTCTATGCCTATATCTTCTAGTCTCTTTCTAAGTCTCGTAATATTTACTGAAAGGGTGTTATCATCCACAAAATCAATATCATTCCACAATATTTCTAAAAGTTCTTCTCTTGAAACTATTTTATTTACATTTTTTAATAGCGTATATAATAGTAAAAATTCCTTAGTGCTTAATTCAATCTTTTTACCATTGTACTCAACTATATTCTGATGAATATGCAAATATAGTCCATCTACTTCATAAACCTCACTATGACTGCTTTCAGAGTACTCTCCATATACTCTTCTAATAACTCCCTTTATCTTGACTATGAGCAAATCATATGAAAAGGGCTTAGTAATGTAATCATCGCCTCCATTTTCAATTGCCATAACCTGATCCATATCTGATCCCCTTGCAGAAATGAATATTATAGGAACCTTTGAAACAGTCCTTATTTCTCTACACCAGTAGAAGCCATCATAGTACGGCAGGTTAATATCCATTAGGACTAAATGAGGATTATGATGAATGAACTCCTTTTTTATCTGTGAAAAGTCATCCACTGAACAAGTCACATAACCATATTTTTCAAGATGTTTCATTATTAAATCCTGAAGTTTTTTATCATCTTCGATTACCATTATTTTATACATAATAGCACCTCTATTTAATATCTTTTAAGTATTAAATATAACTTTATAGCACCGCTTTTCTTCTATTTCCATTATCATAGATAAGTTTCACCTATCTCATGTCCACCAAATCCCTATATCTATCACAGTATAATCCTTAATATAATTAAAACCACCAACTATTAAATATACTCCAAATATTCGGCAATATAAAAAAGCTTCCTAATGCTATGAGTAATATGATTACAATAAGCATTACTTTAAATAGAATAATATTTTTACGCTTACCTTCATTTTCTATATCTACATCATATTTTTTCCTACCATATTTCCATAATAAATAATTAGAAAATATTATTACAGATATTATAAGCAAAAATATGAATACGCCTGCTATTTTGTCATCTACAGTTGATGCTGTAAACATACCATTTAATAGTACTATTCCCATCATAAAAGGCCCTGACATAAGCATACCCACAACAATATTTAGTAACAAAATCTTCCATATGGTAATCTCTCTAAAATATCTCATAGTTCCTCCAGTTTTATTTTAGTTTAATCTCAGATAATGTGCCAGTAAGAGCTGAATTAATTATTAGATCATTTTTTGTTCTTTCAATAAGTATATAATTTTTGACTACTATAATCTGTTGCTGTACTTCATTTTGACCTTATTCATTGAACTCTTTACGAATATAATAATGTAATCGCTGAACTATTACATTTATTCGTGAACATGAATCTGTGAATGATACTGAAATTCAATTAATATCCCTAATACCTATGAACTATATATGTAAAGTCACATTGCATATAATACCAAGCACTTGAAGTATAATCGCTTATGAAGCAATTAAGATATGATTATCCTTTGAAATTTTATATAATAGCTATGCAGGAAATGTTTTTATATCATACGTAGTGTATACTAAAACCACAGTACGGAAGGAGGATACCATGCAATACACTGAATTAATCAAAACTGCATTGGACTATATTGAGGAAAACCTAAAAACCAACATTACATCTGAAGAATTAGCACAGATGGCAAATTACTCAACTTATCATTATTATCGCCTATTTTCATCTGTTATGGGTTCTTCTGTTTCTAGCTATATTTTAAAGCGACGTCTTGATCATGCCCTTGCTGAAATTGCCAGCGGTCGTAAGGCTATTAATGTTGTGCTTGAATATGGCTTTGATACCTATGCAGGTTTTTATAAGGCATTTGTAAAGATGTATGGTTGTTCTCCGAAAAAATATCTTAGCATTTATAAAGAACATAAACCAAAAAAACCGGAGGTGAAAATTATGTATACCGAAAAAGAACTACGTACAATTTTAGAAAACTGGAATATTGAAAAAAACCTTCCCATCGCTGATGTCTGTGTCATGGGCGGATCAAAAGTATCTGGAACTGCTTGGACTGTAGGAAATGATTATATTTTAAAAACTGGTAGTCGTGAAAAGCTGATAAAAAACATTAAAATTTCTAATGCACTCCACAGACAAGGATTTGATTCTTCACTGCCTGTCCTCACAAAAACAGGAGAAGAATATCTTGACCAGCAAAAACCTTTTGTTCTTACAAGAAGATTAAAAGGTAGTCCACTCCCCAAGTCTGACAGATTCGGAGACAATCGCGTCAAATTTGGTGAAGAATACGGCAGAAGCATAGCACGACTTCACAAGGCATTAAAATCTATACAAAAAGATATTTTACCTGACGAAGTAAATCTCTATGAAAATGTTACAAGCTGGGTATTGCCAAATATTAAGAAACAAAATATACAATGGAACATGGAAATTGATGATAGCTTTTTTGACGACTTTATAGAATGCTTTGGGAAACTGTATGATAAGTTACCTAAACAACTTATCCATAGGGACCCAAATCCCGGAAATATTCTGTTTGATGATAGCAAAGTAAGTGGTTTTATTGATTTTGACTTGAGTGAAGTTAATATACGCTTATGGGATGTATGCTACTGTGCAACTGGAATTCTATCTGAAAGCAGTGAAGATAAATATGAGAAATGGCTAGATATACTGGAAGGAATTCTACATGGTTATGACCTTGAAGGTAAACTTACACCTGAAGAAAAACAGGCAGTATTTTATATAATTTGCTCTATTCAGATGATCTGCATTTCATATTTTGAAAAGCATGATAACTATAAGGAACTTGCCAAAACAAATAGACAGATGCTGAAGTTTATAATTCAAAATAAGGAAAAAATAATGAATATATTTAAATAGTTACTTTTAAGTGCCTAAAAAAATTGATTTTATAATAAATGTTAGAGTACATAATATATGTACTCTGACATTTATTTATTACATTACGATTATTTTTATTACTCTTTCTCTATTTATCCCTAATATTTTCTCAAATTATAATTAGAAAACAATGTCAAAAGAATCGTCCCTTTGCACACTTTTAGCACGACCAATAGTATTCGATAACTTAATAAATGGCAAGACTCACTATTCTTCCACATATTTGTCCTCTATTAAACCATTAAGTATTTTCTTAGTAATACGCCAATCTGGAAGAAACTTATCCATATAGCCTTTAAAAACCGAATTATGGCTTTTTTCCAATAGATGCACCAATTCATGTACTATTATATATTCAAGACATTCTATTGGTTTCTTCGCCAGCTGCAAATTAATCCAAATGCGCTTATCTTTTACATTACATGTTCCCCATCTGGTCAGCATATTTTTTACTCTAATAGATTCAGCTTGTACACCAATTATTTCTTCCCATTTCTTAACCAGTTCTGGAAGCTTATCCTTAAGTTGTTTACGATACCACTCCGTCATAACTTTTTCTCTTTGCTGAATTGTGCTGGACTTTCGAACAGTTAAAATCAACTTATTACCTTCAATCTCCACATTATTTCTATGATTATATCTTATCTCCATCTTATATCGTCTTCCCCAGACGTAATGACTTTCACCAGAAACATACTCTTTCTCTATTTGTTTTCGCTGGTTTTCAAATTTATCTATTTGCTTTTTAATCCAGCCAATTTTGGAAATAGCAAAATTCCTAATTAACTCATCTCTAGTACTTACAGGTGCTGATATTCGCACTTTTCCATCAGGTGGTAATACCGATAAATACATGTTTTTAATATTCTTTTTCTGTACCTCTATAATAATATCTGAAACTAATATTTTATTTGTCATAGTATTCGCCTTACTCTTTCTCTTTTCTCTATTTGAATATTTTATTTACTACTTCATCATTGGTAACCTCATAAATACCGCTATAGAATATCTTTATAGGCTTACCTACCAAACATTTGTCCTGTTAAGCTGCTACGATTTTTGATGACTTGACATTCCCATAGCCGTCATACTTCTCTATCTAACATTATAGCATTGTCTATACATAACTTGATTCCAATAGAATATAATATTTTATCAAGTTTTGCATAAATTTCCTTTTATTTTCGTTATCTATAGGCTATTTTCTATATTATTAGTAAATGAAAAAAAGTTAGCTCTTCTTATTCCTTTCAATTTCTTCAGCTAATTCGTTTAGATAAACCCATCTCTGTATTTTTTCATCTAATTGTATTTCTAGTTCTTCTTTTTGAGCCAATAGCTCTTGTAATAGTACATAGTCAGAAGCAGATTTGCTTATTTTAGCCTCTAATTCCTGTATCTTTTCTTCAAGTCTTGCAATTATGTCATATATTTCATCAAACTCTTTTTGCTCCTTGAAGGAAAACTTAAGAGGTTTTTTCTTTTCATTTTTTGGTTCATCTTTATTATTTGGGGTCTTATTACTCATATTCTTACTTTTGCTTGAAGTATCATGCTAATCATACTCTTCATTTACAGTTTCATTTTCTTTAAATAATAATAAATAATTGCCAGTATACTGCCTTATTTTTCCGTTTCCTTCAAATACAAATATTTTCTCTGCCATTTTATCTAAAAAGTATCTGTCATGAGAAACAGCTATGACAGCTCCTTGAAAATCATCCAGATAATCCTCCAAAATAGTAAGCGTCTCTATATCAAGGTCATTAGTAGGCTCGTCTAAAATAAGCAATTCTGAAAACATAATAAGTGCTGATGCTAATGCAATTCTCTTTCTTTATCCGGCTGATAATGTACCTACCTTTGCACTAAATTCTGTTATTCCAAGTCTTGTCAATACTGTTTTAGCTTCACTTTCTATTTGCCAAGCATTCACTACATCCATTGTACTTGTAAGTCTTGTAAGCTCTTCAGATGGTGTATTTGGATTTTGGATAGCTTTTTCATAATCTCTTATTACTTTCATAACCTCTGAGTTACCTCTAAAGACCTGTTCAATCACTGTAGCTTCTGGATCGAAGTCAGGGCTTTGTGATAAGTATTCAATTCTAATAGAATTTCCTTTTATAATTCTGCCTTCATCTGGCTCTTCTACTCCTGCGATTATTTTCAATAGCGTAGACTTACCAGTGCCGTTTATGCCAATAACACCTATTTTGTCTCCTTCATTTATTCCAAGATTTATATTATTAAATGTTATTAAGAAGTGGTTTTTCACTATAGCTTTTTTTAATATTTTCTATACTTATATGGTTCATACTAATTTCCTTTCCTATTCATTTGTGTATAATTCTTTATAATATACGCAAAATTAAATCCCAAATGCAAAACGGCTTCAATACGGCAAGAAATAGATGTTTGTTTTAGATGACTTGCTTTAATACTTTGCCAATACTCTCATTGAATGTTAGAGCAGCTCTTCTATCATATTGGGTATGTGATTTATTTATCAGAATCAGCTTATCTCCTCTATAATACTCTATTAATCCTGCTGCTGGATAAACAGTTAAAGATGTCCCTCCGACAATTAATACATCTGCTTCATAAATATATTTTAAAGATTTATTTAGTACATTCATGTCCAAAGTTTCCTCATATAAAACTACGTCTGGCTTTACTATGCCACTGCACTCATCGCACTTTGGCACACCAGTAGATTCTAGTATGTAATTTAGATCAAAAAATTTACCACACTCTGTACAATAGTTTCTGTAAACAGAACCGTGCAACTCAAGCACATTTTTTGAACCCGCCATTTGATGAAGTCCGTCTATGTTTTGAGTTATTACTGCTTTGACCTTACCTCGTCTTTCTAGCTCTGCAAGAGCAATATGTGCATCATTGGGTTTAGCATCCTTGTATATCATTTTTGTTTTATAGAAATCATAGAAATCTTCAGGGTGAGTCATAAAAAAGCTGTGACTTAGTATCATTTCTGGTGGATATTTTAGATTTCTTTCTGTTGAGTAAATCCCTGAACTAGATCTAAAATCAGGTATATTGCTTTCAGTTGATACTCCCGCACCTCCAAAAAAAACAATGTTATTACTTTCCTTTATTATAGCCTTTAGTTTTTCAATACTCATCTAGCACCACTCCTTCTATTCCACTCTATCTAATGTATCCTACTTAATTATTCCTTATTAATTAGCTTATTGTATGCTTCTATCAGTTCAATCATTTTGTCTTTGTCTCCTCCACGATCAGGGTGATATTTTTTGGCTAGCTCTCTAAACCTTTTCTTAATATCATCAGCAGAAGCCATTGGATTCAATCCCAAAAATGATAGAACATCCACGTCATAAATATCAACAAAATTCAGTCCATTTTCTTTACAGTGCTGAAAATATACACTATAAAAGTATTCTTCAAATACTTCTTCTAATTTTTCTTTGCTTAATTTCATAAGATCACACAATGGATATTTCACAGTTGACTTATTAATTTCTTTTGTAGAAAAATAATCATCCCAGATATATTTCTTTGAAGTTGAAGGCGAATCATAATTAAATCGTATTCGCTTTTCTGCCTTCTTCATCTCCCTTAACTTACGTTTTAATTGCTCTATTTCCATCTTTTACCCCCAATAATATCAAACTAATTTTCAACGAAACGAAAGCCTTCTCTAACTAAAAAAGTTCATCAAGAAGTATATAATAATCTATTCTTTCCCAATCTGGTTCCATATCTAAATATTTGAAGAGCAATTCAATATAATTGTCTGTCCTAAAGTTGTGTCTTAAAGACCTAACGCATATAGCTATGTCTTGATATATGTCAGATATACCGCCTCGTCCTAAGTCTATAAAGCCGCTAATTTTATCGCCCTTACAGAAAATATTCGGAAGGCAGTAATCTCCATGGGTAAATACTGGCATGTAAGTTCTAGGTTTATTGTTTTTTAGATAATCCAGTAATTTTTTTGGGGTACTAAAATTATTGTTCTTCTCCCAATTAGATATATCTACTAAATTATTTTCTATATTATACAAAGCATCTTTTAATTTTATCTCCAAACTATTATCAAAAGGGCACTCATCTATTGGAATAGAACTAAGCATTTTTATACCATCAGCTAATAGTTTAACTGTTTCCTCTGGTTTAGATAACGAATTATCAGAGCAAAGCATTTCTCCATCAATTTCAGTCATAAGAAGATAATCAAAACCATTATAGGAATCAAAATATAGTATTTCCGGAACAGGTAATTTATCTTTTAACCAGAACAATATTTTATACTCTCTTTCTAATCCTTGTAAAGCTGGTTGAATTTTTAAATAATATGAAGCTTTATCATTATAATACTTATAAACTCCTGCAATTGAACAGCCAATATTGTTCTCTTCACAGGTCATTCCAACAAGAAGTTTTCCCAAATCTTTTGGATAAGAAGTATTTAAGGAGTTCATAGTATCACCTCTAAATTTTTCTGTCTTTTTATTTCTTTAAACTAAATTTTAACTGGTCTACTTCATATATACCCCTTATTCTGATTCAACCTCTATATACTATTAGACTATAAAAAAAATTACATAGAACTTCTAATTTTCCATCCGTCTATGTTGAATCCTCCCATTTTATCTAATACATAATATATAAGCTCCTTTAGTAATTTCATTTTCTTATCTTTTTCTTTTTCACTTATAGCCTGTAGAAACCTTTCACTAAAAAATCTGTCTGGAAAATCATTAGATAAATATTTTTCCTTGTAATGAGGATCTGTTATATAAGCAAAAACTTGATTAAAAGGTACAACTTCAATTCTCAAATATCTTGAATACTCTTCAAATAATACTCTTAGAGAGTTATAATAAGCAAATTCAAAGTCTTCCCTATTCTGCTCATAACAGTCTAACAAATTATCTAAAATGTCCCATAGATGATATTTCATTAATTCTATAGAAATATTACTTAACTCACTATGTTTTTTATTAAACCATGTCCTAGCCACTTCTTTTAGCCTCTTTATTTCACCATAGTCATCAAATATTATTTTACCTGTTAAGAATTGAACCATTGAATGTGGTCTTAAATCATAATAGTCTTCTTCAAAATATTCTACTATTTGCTTTGGAGGATTTGCAAAATATTCTATCAAATACCCTTCAACAATTACATTTCCTCTTTCTCTCCAATCAACATCATCTGATAAGATAATATGTACATCTATATCCGAATGTGGTGAAGGCTTACCTGTAACATAGCTTCCGCAAACCATAGCTCCTATTACACAATCTTGCTTTTTCCAATCCTCTAAAAAAATATATAATGCCTTTTCCCAATCCTTCATATATCTATTCACCTCTTTAAAAAAATATTTATTTTGCTGATTTTCTAATGGCAATTAAAACAATAATTCCTGCTATTGTAAGCAGTCCAAAGGCACCAGTAATAAGGTATGATGATGGTTGGCCTGCAATAAAAATAGATGTTGGCCCATCTGCACCACCTATAATTCCTATAGAACTTGCAGAATTTATATTTCTTTTCAATCTAAATAATAAAAATATAGGCAATAGAAAATTTAATCCTAGCATAATAATTGTAACAATACCAGTTATAATAGTAATTCTAAAAACTATTTTGTAAAATTTTCTTTTATTCAATTATACTCACTCCCATTTACTACTTTGTACTATTTCTAAAATCTCATTTCTTTTAATAACTCATAGACAAAACCTGATTGATTTGTCATTGTTTCATTCAAAGCCTTTCATAGAAAATAAAAGGACTTATCTAACCATTATTTCTATGAAAGCTTTTTTTCTCCTTCTTAAGTAAATATTTTTAAATATAGAAGTTAAAAATGCGATAAGATAAATCCTTATCCTACCGCATTAATTGTTGCAAATTAAATATTGTTTTCTAATCTAATGGAATATTAATAATCTTATTATAATCTTGTTTATAAGTCATTTTTTCTATGGTTAATTCATATTTGCTGCCTGTTTTTGGAAAGCACATTGTTCTAGTATGAAGTATTGTTCCATCTTCTAACTTTTTCAAATCACTATTGATAGTTTCTTTAAGACCTATTCTTTCTCCATCTACTATAAGTTCTACTTTCGTAAGCACTACATCATCTCTTGTAGTAAATGCAATATACGTGCTGCCTCCTAATTCATAAACCTGATTTATCACAATATCTTGCCCTAGAACCTCAATTGTTAGGTTTTTTAAGTCCTTTTTTACTTCTACCTTTGTATTTACATCACGGTCTACTGAAAAGCTTTCTATCTTAATCTGAAGTGAGGTTAAATCATCTGGCAATGCATCATACTCCTTATGAAATTTAATTCCTTTCATATCCGTGCTTAGATCTCCCCCCTGGTGTTCAACCTCCTCACCATTGGCTATTAACTTCATTTCTATATCAATAGGTCTAAGCCTTTCTCCAAGTATTTTGTCCTTTGCAAGCTCAATAATGTTTTGTATTTTCCCTTGAATCACAGTCTTTGTTGGAGAGGCTAAGATAGATTCTAAATGGAGCTTTGTATCTCCTTCCTTTACTGTCTTATTTATAGCCTGCTTTAAAGTATGTCCCATTGCCTTATTAGGATCGATACTAAAGCTTATTTCTCCCTTTTCATAGTTATTTCCATCAAAATGCATAAGTTCCAACTTCAATGTCTTGTCAAATACAGAAGGCTTTTCAAAACTATGAATCCATTTTATCTCCGTTTTATCTTCATTCATTTCTCCTTGACCACTCTTAGGACTGTATTCTTTAATAAATCCCCTAATAGTCATAATAAAATGGTCTTTCTCATCAACAGCTCCATCTGGATCCCTTACTGTATAAAAAGCTAAAAGCTGATTTTCATCAATCATTATACCATCAAGTATTACAGTTACTCCGTTATTAAATGTATAGCTTTTTCCAATAGGCTGACCTTTCCCTAACTCGTTTAAATGTCTTAAGGTCCCATTCATTATATTGTCATATCCAAGAAGCTTTTTCCCATAGTATGCTAGTGCATTAAAGTTGTATCCAATAAGTAAAAATACAATAAAAGCCACCGTAACTGCTGTCTTCCAATTTTTCTTCTTTGTTTTAGCTGATGACCTATTTTCTAGCGCCATATATAGTCTTGATTCCAGCTCTTCTGGAACTTCTATATTATCTATCTCCTTCTTTTTTTCAGCTAATAATTTTTCAATCTCTTTCAAACTCATCACCTCCAAGGCTTTCTTTCAAATTCTTAAGGCCAATAGAAATACGCGACTTTACTGTTCCAACGGGTATCTTTAGTATATCTGATATAGTCTGATAATCTAAATCTAAAAAATATCTTAACTTAATGACCTCTTGGTGCTTTTCATTTAATTTCGATAAATGTTCTTCAATTGCAATTTGCTCATGCTTAACTCCTAATTCATCCTCATACCCCTGCTTCTCAACAATATCCAATGAAACTATCTTGTTTTTTTCTTTTAAAAGTTTTTTGCAGCAGTTTACTAGAATTGTTTTACTCCAACTGTAAAAAGACTCTGGTTTTTTTAATTGGTGAATTTTCTCATATAAAATCACAATCATATCTGACATTGCATCTAGTGAATCTTCTTTATTTTTCATATATATATAGGCCAGTTTATAATAGTCCTGCTTTTTTTCCATAACTAACTGAACTAATGCATCCTTATGGCCATTCTTAGCCTTTTTCACAAGCAACTCTATATCCACCTTACCACCTTCTTTCATATATAAGAGTATATCACTACAAAAAAGGTTCATTTTATTTTCACTTTTTCTCCAATTTTATTGAATATATTTTACTTGACTAATTTCTATTAGTTTAGTTTTTATGAAATCTAAGTTATACTTCAACTACCTAATATATAATTTAATGTATTTATTATAATCTTTTCTTGAAAACCATAAAAATCAGTCCTTTTTTAAGATATGAAAACAGGCATTTTCTATACATTAAAAAAGAGCCCTATATAAGAGCTCTATATATTTAAAACGACATTATGCAAAATTTTATAATAATATTTTTTAAATCCTATTATGGTCGCTATTTATTATTTAGGCTTTCATATTCATCTTTAGTGACCTTAAAATATTTACAATCCATATTAAATACTTCTATATCTTTAATATATTTAAGTCCTATTTTTTGCAAAACATTCATAGAAGCAGTATTTCCTTGCTTTGTAAGACCTATTATTGAACTTAAGCCTACTTGCTCAAAAGCGTATTCAAGAGATGCTCTTGCTGCTTCTGTAGCATATCCCTTTCCTCTGGCATGTTTGCCAAATGCATATAGTACTTCTATTTCTGAAAGGTCTTTAACGTAGTTTAGTCCACAATGTCCTAATAAACAGTCTGTTTCCTTGTCTACAACAGCCCATATTCCATAATTATATTTCTCCCAATGGGCCAAAATATATTTCATAAATCTTTCTGTCTCTTCTACTGTATGCCCCTCTCCTTTTGGAAGCCATTTTCCAACTTCATATTCTCCCATAATATCTGCATAGGCTTTTAAGTCTTTCTCAATGTCAAAATGTCTTAGATACAATCTTTCTGTTTCAATTCTCATAAGTTCCTCCTATAATAATTTTTTAGAACATTCCAGATTATACTTTCAAACTATGGAGAAATTACAGAAAATCGAATAAAATTTCCTAGATAATTGATGAGGCTCAATGAGTGGAAAGTTATCAATTTTAGGAGTCTTTATTTAAATTAACTATAATATCATCCATATAAGTAAGTAATCCTAATGTTCATTAACTAACAGAAAAAATATTTTTAAATCTTTCATATGAAACTTTATAATGTCAGATACATTTCATACTGGGAAATTGAATCTTTAGTAAATCTTAAACGCTTTACAAAGCCTAAAATACTCGCATTGTTAGGAAAATTAATTACTAGCTTCTCTATGCCAAGGTCTTTCACCGCATAACTTATAATGCCCCTTCCTATGCCTTGATAGCGAAGCTCTGGACTAATCCATAAAAAGCTAATCTTTCCCTTAGGATGTATGCTCAATCCTCCCATCAACTTATTTTCTTTAAATAATCCATAATATATTTGTCCATCAATTTGGCTAATGTAGTCAAAATCATTTTGCCAGTTAATGTGTATATCTGCTAATTCATTACTTAAAATTCTTATAGTCTCAATGTCAATTTTTTCTATACTTAAGTCACTAGGTAAGACTCCCTTAATCTCAGCAGGATTGTTATGTGAATAGTATACTAAGTCATAAACCTTTTCATAGCCATTTTTCTTGTAAAAATTAATAGCTCTATCATTTCCTACTATTACCTCTAAAAACATCTGCTTACAATTATTCTCTAAAGCTATTTCCTTGTGCAACTCGAATAGTCTCTTGCTAACTTCAGTTCCTCTATATTCTGGGTGAACACATAATGCTCCACACCTAAGTGTTTTTAGTCCCTCATATACCTTAATGCCTCCTAAGTTAAGCCCAACTGGTTTATCTCCATCAAGAGCAATAACAGAATACTCTAAACTATTTCCTTCTGGTCCAAAAAATCGCTTAAAAAAGAAATCCTTTGGCATCTCAGTTTTTATAATATAGTCAGAAAAACCAATTTTAAAAGCTTGGAATATAAGGTCCTTATTTACATCTGTACATCTTTTATAACTTATCATCTGGACCACCTCTTTTTTGTATACTCATCTCCAAATTTCTATTTACTGTCTAATACTTATACAAAAAACTTAAGATACACAGCAACCTAAGCTTTTTTATTGAAGATAAGTATTATTATTCTATACGTTACTATAAATCCCTTTAATTTTTGTTAGAGTATCGAAATATTTTTTGTTAAATTTTTGAAATACATTAAAAAAACAGCATGTATTATTGACATGCTGCTTTTCTCAAACAACACTATATAATAATCTGTTTTTTACTAAGCTTATTAAATATCTGTATATCTTTCTTGGTGGTACAATGTCAATGATGATATCACTATCAATAAATATTATTATGTTTCATTGAAAACCTAATTCTTCCGATACTTTATTCCCTGATAGCTTCCTCTTCTCTTTAGCTCCATATCAATCTCCGATAATACTCTAAGCTTATCTAAACTCCATAATGGCTCTACCAGCAAAGCTCTTTTACCGTCTCCAGTTAATCTATGAATGACCATATCAGGTGGTAAAAGCTCTATGCTATCTGCGATAAGAGATATATATTCTTCCATAGATAATATGTGAAAAGGTGACTTCTTGTAGTATTGATGAATATCAGTACCTTTTTGGATATATAGTAAGTGGAATTTTATACCCCAAGTATTAGTGTTGGCTACATATTTTACAGAAGTTAATATATCTTCCCTTGATTCATTAGGTAACCCAAATATTAAGTGAGTCACTACCCTAATATTTCTTTTCTTTAGCTGTTTAATAGCTTCGTCATAGCAGTCTAATTTATATCCTCTTCTTATAAATCTAGCAGTTCTCTCATGAATAGTCTGCAGCCCAAGCTCAATCCAAAGAAAAGTTTTTTCATTGATTTCTTCAAGTAAATCTAATATTTCTTCTGATAAGCAATCTGGCCTTGTAGCTATAGCAAGACCTACTACTCCTTCTTGAGATATTGCAGAATAATATTTTTCTCTTAAATCCTCACAGGTAGAATAGGTATTAGTAAAATTCTGAAAATAGGCTATATATTTCCCACTATCCCATTTTTTAGATAAGAGCTGTTTTTGGCTTTCAACTTGCTTACCTATATCTAAACATCTCGAAGCAGCAAACTCTCCTGATCCCTCTTCGCCACAAAATATACATCCTCTATTCCCTAATGTTCCATCTCTATTAGGGCAAGTAAATCCTCCATCTAAAGATAATTTTATTATCTTAGAATCAAATATTCTTTTCATTTCATAATTAAATGAACGATATCTTTTATCTCCCCACATCATATTATCACTGCCTTTTATTGTCTTAAGTTATTTTTGATTATACGTTATTTCTACATATTACTTTATTATATGTTATTACAACATATAATAAAAAACAATTTAAAAAGGCATATGCATAATAAAACTAAAAGAGATTCTTCCACTATCCGCAGAATGACAGCTTACAAAGCACGTCATTTTGAATACCCAAGTTGGAAGAATCTCTTTATTTATTTTAACTCAATTTAAGGACAATTTTGCAAATCTATTGTCTACCCTTCTTAACCCAAGATGCTACCTCTAATGTACGTCTTGTCTGGTGTTTCACTGCTTCCTTTACATCTTCTATCATCTTACCTTCTCCATTTACTGTCACTGAAGTTCCGTAAGGATTTCCTCCTGCTTTAAATATGGAGTTATCTGTATATCCTGGTGGCACTATTATAGCTCCCCAGTGCATCATAGATGTATATATAGCATGGATTGTAGCCTCTTGACCGCCATGTGAATTCTGTGCTGATGACATAGCTGATACTACTTTATTCATTAATTTTCCTTGAGCCCACATTCCACCTTGTAAATCTAAAAATTGCTTAATTTGGGATGCTACATTTCCAAAACGTGTTGGAGAACTGATTATTATTGCGTCTGCCCATTCTAGGTCCTCAGATGATGCTACTGGAACATCTTTTGTAGCCTCCACATGAGCCTTCCATACTGGATTCCTTTCTATTACTGACTCCGGCGCTAATTCTTGTACCTTCAAAACTCTAACTTCTGCTCCTGCTTCTACCGCTGCTTCTTCAGCCCATTTTGCTAACTGATAGTTTGTTCCTGTCATACTATAATAAATAACCGCTAATTTAACCTTTTCCATTTATATTTCTCCTTTCAACAATTCACTTATTATTAACGATAATAGTATCTGATACCAATTTAGTTTTTAAACCTGTTAATATTAATTTACCCAGTTTTTTCTAAAACAAACAAAAATATACCCTAATAGGGTATTAAATCTTTCACAGTCTAAAAAATCAAATTTGGTTGCTTTGTAGAAAATACTATCACATTGTTGTTTAAAATTTAAAATACATATGATAGTATAATTCCTTGATAAAAACATTCAGAAAATCGAGCTAGGTCACAAAAAAGCACCTACAATCTATAAGCAGGTGCCTAGGATTTTACATATTTTTTAGTCAGAAACCCTCTCCATAGTTCTTGAAGCAACTAAGTCTACTCCTGTACCTAATATGTCTTTTACTATTACTTGACCTACTTTAACAGGTGCATCAACTTCAAGGGAATTTATAAGCTCCATACATTTAAAGTTCAGATTTTTTGGTATAGCTCCATTGGTCTTTACAGGCAGTCTCTTTAAATGTGAATTGTTAATCTTAATAGTTGATGTAATCACTCTAGTAGGATTTGTCATCTCCAGTATTCCATAGCGTTCTCCCCTCTTACATTGGTTCCCAGTAACTACGTAACCATCAGGACTAGTAGGGTCTTTGGTTATAGTTAATCTACATCCAATCGGACAAACTATGCAAATAGTTTCCATACTATTGTCCCTCCTTTTCTATTTCTACAGTTAGAATTTCTCCTGTAGTATCTTTTAGGAGGCTAATATCTATATTTACTCTCTCCATTTCTCCTGGGGTGAGAGTTCTCTTTTTAATTCTTTTAATTATTTCTTCACCTAGCTTCACATTCATAATTACATTAGAATATACATTGTCTGACCTCATGAAAAGAGTTATAGAATTATCTAAGTTTTCTAATCTTATTATATGAGGAACTATATATCTGATTCCCTTTCCTGCTTTGGTATGAATAACTCTCTCTGATTTACTAAAGCCTTCTAATACATATTTAGCAGCGTTTTTCCCTGCTCTACGCCCTTCTTCACTTACATAATCAACTAAATCATGGACATGAACTACATTTCCGCAGGCAAATATACCTCCTACTGTAGTTTCCATAGACTCATTTACTATAGGGCCTCCTGTTACATTGTCAAGCTTCAAATTAGCACTCTTTGAAAGCTCATTTTCAGGTATCAGCCCTACTGACAGCAGTAATGTGTCACATTCAAAATATTTTTCTGTACCTGGAATAGGCTTCTTGTTTTCATCTACTTCAGATACTTGAACTCCTTGAAGCCTGTCTTTTCCATCAATTCTCGTTACAGTGTGATTCAATAATAGAGGTATATTATAATCGTGAAGACATTGAACTATATTTCTTGTAAGCCCACTGGAATAAGGCATAATCTCTGCTACCCCTATGACCTCTGCTCCTTCTAATGTAAGCCTTCTTGCCATTATAAGCCCAATATCTCCAGAACCTAGTATAAATATTTTCTTGCCGACCATATATCCTTCCATATTTATATATCTTTGAGCTGTTCCCGCCGTAAATATTCCTGAAGGTCTTGTACCTGGAATATTTATAGCCCCTCTAGTTCGTTCTCTGCAGCCCATTGAAAGTATAATTGATTTTGCCTTTATGTTAATCAGTCCATCCTTTGAATTTACTGCAGTAACAGTCTTGTCCTCGGAAATATTAAGAACCATAGTATCAAGTTTGTATTCTATTTCAAGCTCTCTCACTTGGTCTATAAACCTTTCAGCATATTCAGGGCCAGTTAATTCTTCTTTAAATTCATGAAGCCCAAATCCATTATGAATACACTGCTGAAGTATACCTCCCAACTCTCTATCTCTTTCTATTATAAGAATACTATCTACTCCGTTCTTTTTGGCCTCTACTGCAGCTGCTAAACCTGCTGGTCCTCCTCCTATAACTACAATGTCATAGTTCACACCACCACCCCCTTATTTATTGCCTTTATCAGTCTTACCTACCAATATATATGAACTTTCTCTGTCCTTCACTATTTCATCCATATCTTTATTAAGTTCTCTAGCTAATATCTCAACTACCCTAGGACCACAAAAACCTCCTTGGCACCTTCCTGTTCCAGGCCTTGCTCTTCTCTTAACTCCATCTACTGTAGCTGCACCTACGTTTCTATTGATAATATCTACTATTTCTCCCTCTGTAACGCTTTCACATCTGCATATTATCCTTCCGAATCTAGGGTCTTTTTTAATTAATTCAGCCTTTTCTTCATCACTTAATTTGTTGAATCTAATAACTCTTCTTCTCCTAGGATTAAAGTTTTCTTTTTCCTTAAGTCCTCCAGTTATATCCTTCATTATGCCAACTACATATTCTGCTATAGCTGGTGCTGAGGATAATCCTGGTGATTTAATACCAGCCACATTTATGAATCCTTTTGCATCCTTTGCCTCTCCTATTATGAAATCTCCTGTATTTGCCTCTGCCCTTAGTCCTGAATATGTAGTTATAACTTTATTTATTGGAACATTAGGAGCTGACCTTCTAGCAATCTTTTCAACATATTCTAGGTTTTTAGCTGTAGTTGCTGTATCGTCCTTGTCCTCTATATCTTCTGCATCAGGACCAACTAAAAGATTACCGTGAATTGTAGGAGTTATAAGTATACCTTTTCCTACTCTTGAATGACATTGAAATCATACTG
>ENA-OWOZ01000905-OWOZ01000905.1-bioreactor-metagenome-genome-assembly--contig:-NODE-905-length-31878-cov-4.773906_pt1 | contig 31878 bp, 25 predicted proteins | sample MGYA00238140_ERZ651804 | MGnify/ENA primary metagenome ERZ651804 (study PRJEB26910, sample SAMN07631232) | bioreactor metagenome | isolation source: Switchgrass digestor | place: USA: Dartmouth... | reverse complement strand
AACAGAATACTGCATGTTATGGCATGAATATACACATAAAACTGGCAGATAATCGAATTTGATCATCTGCCAGTGTGCGCAATGTAATTTCATTTTACTAAGTTCAACCCCAACATTTGACGAAGAACCTTTTTTTATTGTAAACCGGTTAAAAATGATGTAAAATAAAACGATTAATAAGTTTAAGCAAGTGAAAAATAAATTTCAGGTACTTTATTCTGCAATGCATCATATACAACTTATTTACAAGGAGGAATTATGAGTTATATATTTGCTTTAGTTATTTCAGTAATTGCAGGTATATGCGTAGCCCTTGAACCAACAGTGAATTCAGCACTAGGCAGATACATACCGGCAAGGCTTGCCGCCCTTCAAAGCTCAATAGTAGGTCTGGCTATAATACTGATACTCAATCTGGTAAGCGGAGGATTTAAGGAATACAGGAACATATTAAAAGCTCCGCCGTACTTATGGATAGGTGGCATTTTAGGAATAATTATAGTATATAGCGGAATTAAAGCTGCCCCGATTATAGGTGTCGGTACTATGGTAACAATTATGGTTGCAGTACAGTTGATTACCAGTATAATAGTAGATACATTTGGCCTTTTTGGCAATGTAAAAGTTCCGCTGGAGACAGGGCGTATTATTGGTGTACTGCTCTTAATTATAGGAGCAAGGCTAATTATAAAATAAGAGGATATAAAGAAAATTTTTTAATAGAAGGAACGGATTTTTATAATAAAAATAAAATCTTTCCTTCTATTTACTTTATTATATAAATAACATGGAGTAGATCGAAAACTAATTATTAGTGCTTTCTTCATCTTTCTTCCAGGTTGCTCTTCTGATACTTAATATAAATCCGGAAAGACAGGAAGCGGATGCAAAAATCATTACGATTCTGAAACCTTTCAGAAATACCGAAACATTAAATGCAGAACCTTCGTCAACCATATTGTTAATATTTACTCTTGTTGAAAGTGTGAACAATATTATGGATAGAGTTATACCTGTAACCATTCCAAGATTTCTAAAAAGTGCGTTGATGCTGCCTGCGATTCCGAGGCGGTTTTTAGATACAGACCTCATTATACTGCTTGTATTTGGAGACTGGAACAGACCGGAACCAACCCCCAGAAATATTAAGAAAATTGCTGTAATATAAGGCGAAGTGGATTGGCTGAACCATGACATTATAAACAAAGATATTGCATTTATCATAAGTCCCGTTGAAGTCAGTACCTTATATGAAAATCTATCAGAGAGCCATCCGCTTATAGGAGCTACAAAAGCAGTAGTAAAAGGAAAGGTGGCCATTATAATTCCTGCTTCAAGAGTATCTAAAGATAGTACATTTTGCAGATAAAAAGGTGTAAAGAATGATGTAGTAAAAATTGCTATAAAAGAGAAGAAAGCAGAAAATATACCCAATGTAAAGACCGGATTATAAAATAGCTTAAGATCTATGAGCGGATGATTAATTTTCTTTTCAATTACTATAAATATAAACCATGCTATAATGGAGACAAGAAACATAATAATAAACTGAGTCGCTGATATTGAATTTTCCTGTATTAGCAGAAGACTTGTAAATAATAAAAGAACTGCAACCATAAATGCAAGTGAACCTTTATAATCCATATTCACTATGGATGTATTTTTCTGCTTTTCTTCAGCCGGTATTATTAAAATTGATAAAATTACTCCGGCTATTCCAACAGGCAGGTTTACAAAGAAAATTGATTCCCAGCCATATGCATGAACAAGTACCCCGCCTATTGCCGGCCCGGAAAGATTGCCAATGGCAACTGCTGCGCCGTTTATGCCCAGTGCTCTTCCTCTTTCTTCAGGCGCAAATGTTGTCGCTATTATGCCTTGGCTGAGAGCCATCATGCATGATGCTCCAAGAGCCTGTATTACTCTGGAAAGTACCAGTATTCCCAGGCTGCTTGAAAAGCCGCATAATGTAGAACCTAAAGTAAAAATAAAAAAGCCTGCTACAAATATATTTTTTCTTCCATACATATCTGAAAGTCTGCCCCAAATAGGAAGCAAAGTTGAAATAGTAAGAAGATAGGATGTTACTATCCATTGAATTGCATTGATATCAGCGCTTAATTCTTTTGAAATAGATGGAAGAGCTATATTGATAATACTGGAATCAAGTGTTGACATAAACACCGATACAGTAACTGTGAATAATACTAACCATTGTCTTCGTCTGCTTAATGATGTACCCAAAAATATTCCTCCAAATATACATAATGTTTGCTATTTCTATTACGATTTAATACATAAATATACGCTTAAATTGTTTATGAAATATAATATCATATTTTGTCGCTTTATTGCTTTATTATGTAGAGCTTATTAATATAAAGATCATGACTTTAACTTGTTGTGCTAGTTGGTTTCATTCCGGAAATCCGAGTCTATACACCAAAATCTGTAAATTCGGCTGCTACGAATTCAAACTCGCATAATAATTTTGAATATAAATATAAGTAATTATTTTGCTCAAACAAGTTAATTCGATTAATTTAGGCTCGTATTAACAGGCTCTGAGGCCTCTTCACAAAGATTCTTCCACAAAACAACTAACACAATAGATTGACTTTATTAAAATTATGTATATTGCTATGTTTAATTTGCCCAATGCAGTGTTTGATTAAAATATGCAGGTAAAAGGTTTGAAATATTTCCTGATATGTATTTAGTATGTACAGTTTAGAAGCTGAAATTTCTTTGTTGTATGAATTTACGTTAATATGATTATTAGGAAATTTTTGATTAAAAATCCTCCGTATGTTAACATGCCAATAGTAGAAAATCAGTTTTTTCTGCATCGGAGGTAATCTCTATGAAATTTTGCAGAGCAGCTCTCATTGTGTTTTTAATATTAATATTGTGTTCATGTAAAGATAAAGATTATACCGCAAATAAAACTGAAGTAAGGGCGGATATAACTGAAAGCTACAGTCTTGACAGTATACCTGAGCTTTATCTCAGTTTGGCTAATGCTAATATTGAGATATTTACATGGAATAAGGATTTGATTAAGTTTGAAGTTTCCAAAAGATTAATAGGTACATCAGACAGGGAAGAACTCAGCAATGAGTTGGGCAAATATAACATAAAAATCAATAATGAAGATTTAAAAATTAAAATTACTGAATCATATAAAGGAAATACGGATAACATTATAGAAAAGTATGCTGATATAAAAATATATACAAAAAATAAAATGAATGTGATTAAGTTAAAAATTAAAAAAGGCAATGTAAAATTTTATGATGAAATGAATAGTTCTTTAAGTACTGATTTTGATAAAGTTGACCTTGAAATGAACAGGTTTTACGGCACTGTCAATGTGAAATCTAATTTAGGTAATGTAAGTATAAAAAACAGTTTTCTTTCCGGAGATACAAACATTGTATTAAATAACGGTAATATTTATATAAAATCTGAATTCGATATGAGAGGGATACATAAATTAAAAACCAAAACAGGGAATATTGATTTGATAATACCTGATGCCAAAAACCTGGCAGTAAATTGTAAAGGTAATGTAGAAACAAATGAATTTGAAGATTTATCGATAAATCCAATTGTGCATGCAGAAAGCAAGATAGGTATAATTAGGGTAAAAAAGAGCAGTGATTTCTAGCTAAAGGTTAGTAAAATATTACTAATCTTTAGCTAGATAATATGCAATAGCATTTATTGCTGTATTGTATATTGCATAATCATATGTACTGATTTATATAATTACTTATAAGCAACAATATGAAGGTTTATTTATTTACCACATACCTTTTAATCTTTCTCGTGGTAGTTTTCTCGAATTCTTCATATCTGAATTCAACATTCTTAATATGTTTATAAGTTACAAGGCTCTTGTTAATTTCCTTAACATACTGCCTTATATAATCTTTTATTTCTTCCATATTATATGAATTTCCAGGATACAATTCATTTATTTTATCCATATCAGGAACTATAATAGCAGAAATGATTATGTCACCGGAACTTTCATCATTTTTACCGTAAACAAGAGATTCTTTAATGTATTTATGTTTATTCAACAGTGTTTCTATTTCTTCAGGGAAAACATTTTTTCCATTTTTGGTAACTATTACACTTTTCTTACGGCCTGTAATGTGAACAAATCCGTCTTTATCTATATAACCAAGGTCTCCGGTATGAAACCAGCCGTCTTTAAAAGCTTCTTCCGTTGCTTCAGGATTTTCATAATAACCGAGCATAACATTAGGCCCTTTTACAACAATCTCTCCAATACCTTCTGAATCTTTATCGACAATTTTGACTTCTGTTCCGGGAAGGGGAAGACCTGCCGCATCATCCTTATACTGCACATCTCTGTTTAAGGCCACTATAGGCGCACATTCTGTCAGGCCGTAACCCTGAACAAAACCAATGCCAAAATCTCTGAAACCTTTTGCTACTACAGGGTCAATTCCGGCTGCACCGCTGATAAAAAACCTGATATGACCTCCAAAATTGTCATGAATAGGCTTAAACAATTTTTTAGATATATCTATATTTATTTTCTTTAACAAATTACTGATTTTTAATCCTATTTTAAGCTTTCTCAGGGTTTTAGGATTTTTTGATGCCTGGTCCCATATTCTGTTGTACATGGCTTCGAATATAAGCGGCACACCGAGCATTATTGATGCTTTTGATTCAATAAGGTTTTTTTGTATATGACGCAGACCTTCACAAAAAGCTATAGTTGATCCGAGGTATAATGCACAAAGAAAGCCGCATGTACATTCATATGCATGATGAATTGGTAGGACTGAAAGGAAAACATCCTTAGAGTCTACATAAACCATAGTACACATAGACATTATATTGGCAGCTATATTTCTGTGAGAAAGCATTACTCCTTTGGAAATATCCGTTGTGCCGGATGTAAATAATAATATGCTCATTTCATCAATATTGATTTCAGTATCGGCAAAACGGGTATCGCCTTCTTCAACAAGTTTGCGCCCTTTTTCTATTAAGTTACAGTATGAAATAAAATTTTCATTATCAAAATTATCATCCATACATATAAAATACTTGATAAAATCAATCTGACCTGCCAGGCTTTGAATTACAGAAAGATTTTTGCCCGAAAATACTATTGCATCCGCTTTTGCGCGGGTAACGAGATTTTTTATCTCATGCGGAGGAAGTTCCTTGTCAAGGGGAACTATTATACAGGAACCATTAACAGCTGCAAGATATGTAACGGCCCATTTATATCTGTTTTCACCAATCAGTGCAATCCTTCTATTTTTCAGGCCGAGGTCTAGGAATGCTGTCCCAAGGGCATTCACGTCATTATAAAGTTCTTTATATGTCACAGGTTTATATTGTGTACCGGGAGCATGCTTTACCAGGAAAGCAGGTTTGTCGGCGTATAATTTACAGCTTGACTCCAGAAGATCTTTCAGATCTTTTATCTGCCTTACATCATACAAAGGTTTACTTCTCATTAAATAGTCGCACCTCACTTTTATTTTCTAAAAATATTATATATTATATTTCAGTTCTGTTGTATAATTTATTATTAAATGTTTATATAAATTGATAAAAAAATGGGAAAAGGATGATAAAAATGAATGAATGCTTATGTAGCAGCTGCAGAAATTTAAAATCTCGTATCAATAAAGATGAAGGAGATGTAATATTTGAATGTGAATACGGATATCCTGATGAAAGTTGTGAAACATGCGATAAAGAACAATGCCGTGCTGATTGCAGTCATTATATGCCTGATAATGAAATTGATGAAGTGAGGATTGTTAAATGTATTATTTGCGGAAAAGAGCTAAAAAAAGCATATGAAGATAATGAAGAAGGCGCAACATATTGCTTTGACTGCTATTTAAATAAAAGTTATTAATATAAATTTAATAAAACGGGAAGGATAACTATATATTTATTAATAACTTTGGAGTGATAGCATGAGGAAATTGTTTCTTGCAGTATGTTTTGCATTGATATTAAGCGGCTGCGCTGCTAATAAAGAACAAAATATGCCTCCGGTGCAAAGAACGGAGCAGATTCAGGCTCAGCAGATAAAGGCTCAGCAGCTGGAGGTTCCGATTGATATACAAATTACAAGTTCCAAAAGTATAGTAAAAAGAGGAGAAAGTGTCAGGGTTGAAGCTTTGGGAATGCCAAATACACTATATACAATCACGGCTTCTTATAATATATCAGGGAAACCCAGGACTACACATGCAGCAAAGGAATCCGATGATACAGGGAGAGTGAGTTGGAGCTGGACAGTTTCAAAGGAAACAGATATCGGAACCTATCCTGTTACTATTTCCGGAGGAGGCCAGTCTGCTACATTTTTATATACAGTAACAGAATAATATTTAATTGGCAATAAAAAATGCTTTAGAATATTGTAATTTTTATTTATTTGTGTTAGAATACACAGTAGAAAGACAAATGTTTTTCTATCGTGAACAAATTAGAAATACAATGTTAAACTTTCATTAAAACAAATGAGAATTATTTTATGGAAGTGAGACAATGTTTCTGTATAATTGTCTGATAGTATTTAATAAGAATGCTTATTATCGGTGTAGGGGGTAAGGAATATGGAAAAGAAATTAAAAGTAGGAATATTAGGAGGAACAGGACTTGTAGGTCAGAGATTTATTTCTCTCCTTGCAGGGCATCCATGGTTTGAAATAGTTACCTTGGCAGCAAGCCAAAGATCAGAAGGACAAAGATATGAAGATGCTGTTAAGGGTCGTTGGAAGTTAGATACTCCGATACCTGATGAAGTTAAAGATATGGTTATAAAGAATGTAAATCAGGTTGATGAAATATGTAATGAAGTAGATTTTGTATTTTGTGCCGTTGACATGAAAAAGGAAGAGATACGTGAGCTTGAAGAAAAATATGCCCGTCACGAAACTCCGGTTGTGTCAAACAACTCTGCTCACAGATTGACGCCTGATGTGCCTGTCATCATTCCGGAGCTTAATCCGGAGCATATTGCAGTTATAGAAGAGCAAAAGAAACGGCTGGGAGTTAAAAACGGGTTTATCGTAACTAAACCTAATTGTTCAATACAGAGCTATGTACCGGCTCTTCATCCTTTGAGGGAGTACGGCATTAAAAAGATTATGGCATGTACTTATCAGGCGATTTCAGGCAGTGGCAAAATATTTAAAGACTGGCCGGAGATTGTTGACAATATCGTACCTTATATAGGTGGAGAAGAAGAAAAAAGCGAAAATGAACCACTTAAAATCTGGGGTTCAATAAAAGAAGGCAAAATAGCCCTTGCTGAAGAACCTGTCATTACAACACAGTGTATAAGGGTTCCTGTAGCAGACGGACATCTTGCAGCAGTATTTGTAGCTTTTGATAAAAAGCCTTCAATGGATGAAATGCTGCAGGCATGGAATGAATATAAAGGCAAGCCGCAGTTGCTCAATCTTCCAAGTGCGCCTAAGCAGTTTATTAAGTATTTCAATGAACCTGATAGACCACAGCCAAGGTTGGACAGAAATTATGAAAACGGTATGGGCATAACGGTAGGAAGGCTCAGAGAAGATAAAATGTTTGATTACAAGTTTGTATGCCTTTCACATAATACTTTAAGAGGAGCTGCAGGAGGAGCGGTATTGACTGCTGAATTGCTGAAAGCCGAAGGTTATCTGAAAGCTAAATAATTAATAATATGAAAAGCAGGCAGCGGGTATGATTAACATCACATCTGTTGCCTGCTTTTTATGTTTATATGGTTAGAATAATTGACATACTCAGCTGCAAATTATATATTATTGTATAAGGAGTTCAAATCAAGTACTCTGTATAGTTATTTTTTAAATATATGAGGGACAATTTACTAATGAAGTACCTTATTAATATATCAGTAATTAGAAATGTTTATAATAATTGGCAAATAGGAATGGAATGATGTTTGTACATGAGAATATCAACAAAAGGAAGATATGGATTAAGAGCAATGATAGACATAGCTGTAAATTCATCCGGTAGTCCGGTACCTTTGAGTGCTATAGCACAGAGGCAGCAAATATCTGAGTATTATCTTGAGCATGTTTTTGCTTCACTCAGAAAATCGGGCCTGGTAAGAAGCGAAAAAGGGGCTCAGGGAGGATATGAACTGGCCGAAGAGCCGGAAAAGATAACTGTAAAAGATGTATTATATGCGTTGGAAGGTGATATGTCAATCATTGACTCTGACAAGAAAAACTGGAACAGCATGGATTATTTTTTAAATGACAAAGTGTGGAAAAAGATAGATGAAAGTATAGAAAATATAATATCTTCATTAACATTAAGGGATTTGATTAGTGAATATAAAAACTTAGAAAATAATATAAGCTATATGTATTATATTTAGCATTATGTTAAGTATAATGAGCGTTTTAAGATTTTGTTATTTCTAAAGCAAAGCTAATAAGTAAAATTATTTGTCTTTATAAATTATCAAATTCATCAATAAAATATACATATGATATTGCAGAAAACCGAAGAGCTTGTAATACAGCTTAATTCGGTTTTTTTGTTATATACACAAAATATCTAGATTTGATGCAATTTTTTCCAAAACCTAAATTCAACAACCAATATTTATATATCCAATACATTTTCACATTCTGTAAAATTATTAAATAACGTTTCTACATTTACCAATAATTACAATGTTTATATTTTGCCAACTTAAATAAACTAATTGTAATTATGGAATGTGGAAAGGAATGTTGATATGGAAGAACTGAAAGGCATGCTTGAAAAAATACAGGAACTAAGGGATAAGTTAAACAGTCTAATTGATGAAAAAAATGATTTACTTGATACAGAGATAATTAATGCAAGTAAAAAACTGGATGCGATGTTAAATGAATATGAAAAAGTAATAAAAGATAAAAATAAAAAAAGTAAGTAAGTTGCGCGTTATATAGCATCTTTTCAAAATACAGTATATTTTTGCAGCTATCATAGTTTACTAAAATGTAAGTCTTATTCATATATTAATCATGGGAATAAATGAAAAACTCTTAAAAGCATAAATCATAGCTGCTGATACGAATATGTAATTATAAGTAAAGGGTGGTTGTATTGTTCAAATTTTTAAGACGGATTTACAGAAAAAGAAAAATGTCATTGCTGCAGGTTGAAATATACGATAGTAAAAAAAGAAGGATTAAGTAACAGCCGTACTGTAATGTACGGCTGAAGCATTTTTAATAAATATTTGCAAATTCAAAAATTTTTAATTTATATAACCTATATATATTTATACTGTTTAAATTTTAATGCAGATGAATTTTTTATCAAATTAATTATGTGTTAGAATATAGTATATATTGATTGAGAATTATTTTAGATGACAATATAAACAGATATTGTTTTTGTTAAAATTAGCTTGTTGTGCTGATTGGTTTTATTCCAGGAAACCGAGCTGCGATGCCAAGACCCTGTAAATTCAACTGCTACGAATTCAAGCTTGCAGAATAATTTTGAATATATTTAGTATGTAATTATTCTGCTCAAACAGTGAATTCGCTTAACTTAGGCTCGGATTAACAGGTGGTATGGGCTTCTTCACAAGGTTTCTTTCATAAAACAACCGGCACAATTGATTAAATAGTTGAAAAAACCCACAATAATTATACTATATAATAAATAATTATTAATCAGGACTTCTAATAAGAATATTGGAGGTTAATATATGGAAGAAAACAAAAGCGAAGTGTACTATGAGAAGAAAAGATTGTGTGAAGTCATTAAAGAAATAGAAAAACAGCTTGAACACAGCAAAAAAAGCATGAATAAATACCGCAAAGAAGGTTTATTTATACAAAAATCCATGTGGGAAGATGCCAGGGTTGTATATGACCTGGATGATGCAGCTACTTTATGGAATTATCAAACCGATCTGCAAAAGCAGTCAAATAGTTATGTACATTATGCTTCTATAGTAAAACGCCTTGAAAGGATGCTATTAAGCCCATATTTCGGGAGAATAGATTTTATAGAGGAAGGCGAAGATAAAGCTGAGAAGTATTATATAGGAATAGCCACCCTTATAAATGAAAACGATGAGTTTCTTGTTTATGACTGGCGTGCGCCTGTATCCAGTATGTTTTATGATTACGAGATCGGCAAAGCTGAATACTCTTGTCCTGCAGGAATAATAAAAGGAGATATAGCTCTAAAAAGGCAGTACAAGATTGTTAAAGGCAATCTTGAATATATGTTTGACAGCAGTATAAAAATAGATGACGACATACTTCAGGAAGTATTGGCAAAAAGTGCCGACAGTAAAATGAAAACTATTATAACCACTATCCAGAAGGAACAGAACAAAATTATACGTAATGAGAAAAACAAGCTTCTTATTGTTCAGGGACCGGCAGGAAGCGGCAAGACATCCATTGCCCTTCACAGAGCTGCATACCTACTGTATAGGTACAGAGATACCATTAAATCTTCAAATATAGCGATATTTTCACCTAATGACATATTTAACGACTATATATCGGACGTATTGCCTGAATTGGGCGAAGAAAATATGCACAGAACCACTTTTATGGATTACGTAACAAGAATGCTTGGCAGGCATTACAAATATGAAGATATGAATGACAAAATGGAATATATGCTTACCAGAAACAACAGTTTAAGTTATAAAAACAGAATTTCCTGTATGAAATATAAAACTTCGATGCAGTTTTTAAAGCTCCTGGAAAACTACATAAATTATCTGGGGAATACCAGTTTTGAATTTTCAGATATTGTTTACAGGGGTAAAATGATAATAACAAAGAAAGAAATTGAACAGCTTTATTTAAATGAATATAAATTCATTCCGGTGTTTAACCGTTTAAGAAAGATAGAACAGAGAATACTTACATTACTGGAACCATATGAAAAGGAAAGAGTTAAAGAATATAGGGAAATGCTTGAAAATGATTCTGATTATACAGATGAAACGGAAATAAAAGCAAAAAGCATACTGATGGTAAGAGAAGAGACTGCGGAATTGAAAAGTTATATAAATCAAATGACAAAGTTTGATGTTTGGGATGCCTATATAGGCTTGTTCAGCAACAGGGATCTGGCAGAAAAGCTTTCAGACGGGCAGCTTCCTGAAAACTTTGATAAAATAGCCGAAATGACTATAGATGATATTAAGAATAATATAATCAGATATGAAGATGCCGCACCGATTGTGCTGCTCAAGGCTGAACTTGGTGATAAGCCTGATACTGCAAATATTAAACATGTAATAATTGATGAAGTACAGGATTATAGTCCTGTGCAATTCAGAATATTCAGGAAACTCTTTGAAAATGCCGGTATAACGATGCTCGGAGATTTGAATCAGACTATAAACCCTTATATGAATTCAAGAAGCTATGATGATGTGCTTGAAATATTCAGAGACAAATCACCGGTTCTTGTGAGGCTGAGCAAAAGTTACCGGTCTACTAAGGAGATTACCGAATTTTGCAGGGCTATATTAACGCAAAAGGATGATTCGGACTATATAGACAGAAAAGGTAAAAAACCTGAATTGATAAGAACTGACAGCAGAAAGGAAATGTACAGCGAAATACTGAAAGCGCTTAAGTCAAAAGAATATGAAAGATACAATACGATTGCTGTTATAACTAAAACGGCTGAAGAAAGCAAGTCATTATATGAGTTTTTAAAAGACAAGATGTATGTAAAATTAATGATGCATGATGATTCTGAATTTACAGCAGGTAGAGTTATACTGCCTTCATATTTGGCCAAAGGCTTGGAATTTGACGTAGTATTGGTTTGCGGTGCAGGTAAGGAGGATTATTTCAGAGAAGAAGAACGGAAGCTGTTCTATACCATATGTACCAGAGCATTGCATCGTTTAAGCTTGTTTTATACAGGACATTTATCACCCTTTGTGGAAGGGATAGACGAGAAGCTTTATATCAAGGCAAATGGCTGAGTTCAATATTTTGGCAGGTATATATAAAATATTATTGACAAAATGCTAATAATAGTGTAACAATAATTATAATCATAAAAATGGTGTTTATATGAAAATAATAATGATAAAATGGCTGTGATGAAAGAAAATGCCGAGAAAACGTATAAGAGAGCCGGTGGTGTGGTGCGAGCCGGTACGTTACTTGGTTTTCCGCTTTCGGAGCTGCCGGTGATGAACCGGAAGGCCTGCGACCTTTATAGCGCAAAAGAGTGGCTGAGTAATTCAGCAAATTGAGTGGCAACACGGGAATATACCTCTCGTCTCTGTTTTGAGATGAGGGGTTTTTATTTTTATGGTGGAGCGGTACTTGTTCCGTATGACCGACGCGAAGGTTGATAACAAAGTTAAATTACTAAATTTAGTTATTTGGGAGGAGATAGAATGATTGACTTAAATTTAATCAGGGAAAATCCGGACAAGGTGAAGGAAGCCCTTGCTAAAAAGCTGTATGAAGTGGATTTTACTGAACTTCTTGAATGGGATAATAAAAGAAGAAAATTGATATTTGAGACAGATAACTTAAAATCAAAGAAAAATAAAGTATCGGCGCAAATACCGATACTGAAAAAACAAGGCAGCGATGTTCAGCCCATAATGGATGAAATGAAACAGATTTCCGAGGAAATAAAGAAAAACGATGCTGAAATCAGCGAACTTGATACAAAAATATTCGATTTTGTTGCCGCTTTGCCCAATCTTCCTGATGATGATGTGGTGGCAGGAGGAAAAGAAAATAATAAAGTTGTAAGTACATTTGGCAGCAAGCCTGAGTTTGATTTTGAACCCAAAAATCACGTGGATCTTGCTGAAAGCCTGGATCTGATTGATTATAAAAGAGGAGCGAAAATAGGAGGAAGCGGCTTCTGGCTTTACACCAGGACCGGAGCCATGCTGGAGTGGGCTCTTTTGAATTATTTTATGGAAGAACATATGAAGGACGGTTATGAATTTATTATACCGCCCCATATACTAACATATCAGTGCGGCTTTACGGCAGGCCAATTTCCGAAGTTCAAAGACGACGTATTTCAAATAAAAGGGCAGGAAGGAAAGGGTTATGAGCAATTCCTTCTGCCTACGGCAGAAACAGCCCTTGTGAATCTGCACAGGGATGAAATACTTGAAGAGAGCGAACTTCCCCGAAAATATTTTGCATATACTCCTTGTTACAGGAAAGAAGCAGGCAGTTATCGTGCTGAAGAGAGAGGAATGGTTAGGGGTCACCAGTTCAATAAAGTAGAAATGGTACAGTATACTCTGCCGGAGGAATCGGACAAAGCTCTTGAAGAACTGGTTGCAAAAGCTGAAAGGCTTGTGAAGGGACTTGGGCTCCACTACAGGGTAACCAAGCTGGCTGCTGCGGATTGCAGTGCTTCAATGGCCAAAACTTATGATATAGAAGTTTGGATACCTAGTATGAATGAATATAAGGAAGTAAGTTCAGCTTCCAATGCAAGGGATTATCAGGCAAGACGAGGGAATATGAAATTCAGGCGCAATGAAACCAAGAAGACGGAATACCTGCATACATTAAATGCATCAGGCCTTGCTACCAGCCGTATTTTCCCAGCAATTCTGGAACAGTTCCAGCAGAAGGACGGAAGCGTCGTAGTACCTGAAGTGCTGAGAAAATGGGTTGGCAAAGATGTAATAATGCCTAAAAAATAATGGATTGTTGGTTCAGAGATGAAAATTCTGAGTATATTTTAAGGACCATGAACTGCGAACCATGTATCATTAAGGATTTATATAACATTGACGTAAAGTGAAATATAAAATATAATAAATAAGTAGGCTGCTGTCAATTTTCTAAAATGGCAGCAGCTTATTATTTATGTCATTGTTTTAAAGGTGAAGGCCTATGTATTTTATAGAAAAAAGCAAAGGCACAAATTATATAAAGCAGTTTGATTATTTATTTTTCTTTTTAGTAATAATCCTGACTGTTATAGGACTTTTTGTCCTGGATAGCGCCACACAGGTTACATCCGACGGTACAAACGGCGAAGCTAAAATGTTTAAGCAGATAATGGGGATAGTAATTGGACTGGTAATTGCTTTGGTGCTATGTTTTATTGATTATTCCTATCTTAAGCCGGCCGGTTTCATTCTATACTTAGGAGGAGTCGGACTGCTTGTAGCCGTATTGATATTGGGAACCGGCAAAGAAGAGTGGGGAAGCAACAGTTGGATAGCTTTGGGACCGCTCAGTTTTCAACCTTCCGAATTTGCCAAGATTACATTCATAATAATGGGTTCAATTTTTCTGGAACGGATACAGGAGAAAAACAAAGTCACCAAAAATATAATTAAACTAATTATATATTCAGTAATTCCTATAGGTCTGATACTTCTTGAACCGGACGCGGGGACGGCTATCGTATATATGTTTATTTTTGCGGTTATGGTGTTTATATGCGGAATTCCTTATAAGTACATAATAGGAGCTGCTGCTGCTTTTGTTGTGTCAACACCGTTTATCTGGTTTTTTGGTTTAAAACAATACCAGAAAGAAAGGATTCTGGCTTTTTTGTTCCCCGGTTCAGATACCTCGGATACAACTCACCAGATTGACCGGTCCATTGTTACCATAGGATCTGGGAAAATATTCGGGAAAGGCTTATACAAAGGTCTGCAGACACAGAATGCACAGGTGCCTATTAAAGATTCAGATTTTATATTTACTGTAGTAGGCGAAGAACTTGGATTTATCGGATCAGTGACAGTTATACTTTTACTTTTGTTTATACTTCTTAGGTGTATATATATCGCAAAAAATGCAAGAGAGCCTTTTGGTGCGTTTTTAGTTACAGGAATAGCCGCTATGTTTGCATTTCACTTTATTGAGAATATAGGAATGTGCATAGGTCTGCTTCCTATTACGGGTATACCTCTTCCTTTTGTAAGTTACGGAGGAACAGCGATGATAGCCAATTATATAGCTGTGGGAATAGTTTTAAGCGTTTCTATGCGACGAAAGCGTACCATTTTTAATAACAATCAATGATAAATAGTATGCAGGTGAAATGTATGGGGTGGATTTACTGAGTGGGTCTTTGGCATAGCTAAGAATAAGATATAGGTAGAACTATAAAATTTATATAAAACAAGGCGAATTTTAATATTTAAAAATATAAAAAACAGAAAAAAGGCAAAATTTAACTTAAATTTATATAAAAAAAGATAGGACTTTATTCCTATCTTTATTTTTTTTACAAAAAGTTTGAAATTTTAATCTTGATTATAGCTTGACTTTGGTATAAAATCCTATATAAGTGGTACAAAGTGGGGCAAAGTGATATAAAGTGGAGAAAATAACCTAAAGTGTGGTGTGAGTTTATTGTTTTATGGTGAGTACCAGCATTCAATTGACTCAAAAGGTAGATTAATAATACCAGCAAAATTTAGGGAGGAACTTGGTTATAAATTTTTACTTACCAAGGGCCTTGAAAACTGTTTGTTTGCATACTCACAGACAGAATGGGGAAATTTTGTCTCCAAGCTTAAAGCTTTGCCTTTTACTGATAAGGATGTAAGAGCATTCGAAAGATTTTTCTTCGCAGGAGCTGCTGAATGCGAACTGGACAAGCAGGGCAGGATTCTAATACCACAAAATCTCAGAGATTATGCGAAACTTGATAAGGATGTATATATTGTCGGAATATCTACCAGAGTAGAGGTATGGGATAAGACAAAATGGGAAGAATATAACAACGGTGAAAATATGAGTCCGGAAAGTATAGCGGAAAAAATGACTCTGCTCGGCATGGGTAACAGATAAAAGAATGTTTATTAAGATTTGGATTTATATAGATAATAAATAGGTTTTACATTGTGTTTTAACAAGAGGTGCCTGATGGAATTTGTGCATAAGCCGGTTTTACTAAATGAATGCATTGAATATCTTAACATAAAACCCGAAGGCGTATATATAGATGCTACGGCCGGAGGAGCCGGACATGCTTCCGAAATTTACAGGAGGCTCAATGAAAAAGGCACTTTGATTGCAATAGATCAGGATTCTTATGCTATAGAGGTGTCGGGAAACAGACTAAAATCATTGGAACAAAAGGCAAGACTGATACTTGAAAATACCAATTTCATAAATATAAGAGAAGTGTGCGAAAAGAACTGCATCATATCTGCAGACGGTGTACTTATGGATCTGGGAGTTTCATCATACCAGCTTGATAACGCAGAAAGAGGATTCAGTTATCAAAAGGATTCACCTCTTGATATGAGGATGGACAGAAACAGCAGTCTTACTGCAGAAACAGTCGTAAATGAATATAGTCAGGAAGAACTGAGGGATGTAATACAAAATTACGGAGAAGAAAAATGGGCAGCGAGAATAGCCCAGTTTATCGTTGACAGAAGGAAAAAAGGGAAGATAAAGACTACAGGAGAGCTTGTAGATATTATAAAAGCGGCAATACCGAGTTCGGCAAGGAGAGAAGGTCCACATCCAGCAAAAAGGACCTTTCAGGCAATAAGAATAGAAGTAAACAATGAACTGGGGATACTAAATACAGCCATTGACAATGCTTTATCGATTTTAAATCCCGGAGGAAGGCTGTGTATAATAACATTTCACTCTCTAGAAGACAGGATTGTAAAAAACGCTTTTCAGAAAAAGCAAAAACCTTGTACATGCCCTCCGGAATTTCCGGCATGTATATGCGGAAAGAAAAAAGAAGGAACTATAATTACCAGAAAACCTGTTATACCTTCAGAAGAAGAATTAAAAGAAAATCCCAGGGCAAGGAGTGCCAAACTTAGAGTCATTGAAAAAGCATAGATTTACTGAAAACGGACATAACGTATATTCGATAATGATAGATAACAAAAGACAAAGCAATTAAAAGTACAAAAGAATAATAAAGCTAGACACATAGGATAAAAGCAACAATACACAAAAGATGAAGGACAGGGCTGCTGTCAAAGCTCTAAAAGACAGGAATGACAGCAGCCGGTAACTGATTTTAATGCTGAAAACTTGATTAGTTTATATTTGATTTAATTATGTTAATTGATGTTCTGTAGCAGAATTCATATCAGGAAGCAGATCACGAGATTAAGGAAGTGCATTTTAACATAAGGAAAATTAAAAACTATAAAGATAAAGACAGGAAAATATAAAACAGCATATCTGTAATCATAATAGCCTTTGGTTGTAATAAATCCTTTGTGAGGTGAATACAATTGATACAGGCAGACAAAAATTATGTATATGGTTCTACAGCCGAAAAAATTAAATATGATGTATATGAAGAAAATAAGGTACTTAGGGAGAAAAAGAGGCAGCGCAATAATTATAAGCTGAAGGTTAAGCTTGTATTTTCGATACTGCTTGCTTTTACAGCCGGTTTAACTATTATGTACAGATATGCGGTGATAACACAGTTGAATTATAAAGTGAACAGTGCTTATGAAGAATACAATAATTTAAAAAATAAAAATGTTAAGTTAAAAGCTGAAATAGAAAGTCAGATTGATTTGCAGAAGGTTAAAGAATATGCGCAAAGTGAACTTGGCATGCAAAAACCTGACAAGTATCAGGTAGTTTATGTGAATATACCCAGCAGTGATTATACTGAAATTTCTGATACTTACAAAAAGCAAGCCCAAGCAAATCAAAACGCGTTTACCAGGTTATGGAACAAAGTAAAGGGAGTTATCAATTTTCTTGACTGATGGCTGGCAAATGCATAAACGGAGAATACAGCTTTAACAAAGAATAAACATTAAAATTCGTTATAAAAACCTGATTTAAATGCAGATTGCAAGTTTAGATATCAAATATAGGAATAAATCTACATGATGTAATGTAGACTGTAGATATAGTATAAAAGTCTACAGTCTTTTTGTTTAAGATTGTATATTGCCGGAGGGGTCATTTTGCCTGGATTAAGCCTGAAAATTAAAAGAAGGATGCTGGTAGTACTATTTATATTCACTATCGCAATAGTAGCTTTAATTGTTAGAGTAGCTTGGATTCAATTTGTAGACGGACAAAAGCTTCAAAAACTTGCATTTTTGCAGCATAATACAGGAAGAGAGATTTCTGCGCCAAGAGGAACTATATATGACAGAAACGGAGTCGAGCTTGCAGTTAGTACTTCATGCGAAACAATTTCAGTGAATCCTAAAGAATTGCAGAACAGGTATAACGAGCAGAAAATAAACGAAATCAACGAAGGACTTTCTCAATTACTCGGTTTAACTGATGAAGAAAAGCAAAAGTCGCTGGAAAAAATGAAGAAGGCCAGCAGATATGAAAAAATAAAAGAAAAAGTGGATAAAGAAATAGGTAATAAAGTGCGTCAATGGATTCAGGATAAAGACATATTCGGCATAAATGTTGACGAAGATTCAAAACGCATATATCCAAAAGGTAACCTTGCGTCTCAGGTTATTGGTTTTACAAGATCTGATAATGTAGGTGCGGATGGAATAGAAGCTGTAATGGAACAATATCTTAAAGGGACGAAAGGAAAAATATTAAGTGAAGTGGACGGGGGTGGAAGAGAGCTTCCATTTAATGAAGATAAGAGAATAGAGCCTCAATCAGGTTATAATGTATACCTTACCATAGATGAAACAATACAGTATTTTACGGAAAAAGCACTTGAAAATGCTATAGTGGATTATAATGTGCAAGAAGGAGCATCAGCTATTGTAATGGATCCAAGAACGGGAGATATATTGGCTATGGCATCTAAGCCGGATTATGACCCGAATAATCCATGGGCGGCACCGCCGGGTGTAGATCCGTCTACTTGGACAGGAACCACAGAAGAAGATGTTAAGAAGCTCCAGGAAACCGTATGGAGAAATAAAGCTCTGTCTGATACATATGAACCGGGATCTACATTCAAGGCAATAACTTCAGCCGCCGGCCTGGAGGAAGGTGTAATTACTCCTGATACCATAACATCTGATGCAACTGTAAATGTATCAGGGCATAATATTAATTGCTGGAGACCTAATGCACATGGCACCGAAACTTTTGCAGAAGGATTGCAGAACTCATGTAACCCTGTATTTGTAAAAGTTGCACAAAGTTTAGGCATCAGCAGATTTTATAAATATGTGAAAGCTTTTGGGTTTTTTGAAACAACAGGGATATCTTTATATGGAGAAGCGAAGAGCATATTCCATACAAATCCCCAGGAAATTGATATGGCAACTGCTTCCTTTGGCCAAAGGTTCCAGGTAACTCCTCTGCAGATGGTTGCTGCATATTCTGCGATAGCCAACGGGGGTAATCTGATGAAACCGAGAATTATTAAGGAAATAACCGACAGTGAGGGGCAGATTGTAAAGAAATATGAACCTGAAGTTGTCAGAAAAGTTATATCAGAACAAACTTCGGATACGCTTCGTGAGCTATTGGAGAAGGTTGTATCGCAGGGTACCGGTTCAAATGCATATATAAATGGTTATAGGATTGCCGGTAAAACCGGAACTTCAGAAACAATCGAAACTGATAAAACAGGCAGATACATAGCGTCATTTGCAGCATTTGCACCGGCAGACAACCCTGTGATATGTGCTATAATAGTTCTTGATCATCCGGCAGGAGCATATCACACAGGCGGAATGGTGGCAGCACCTGTGGCCGGAAAGCTTGTAGAGGAGATACTTACATATCTTGGCGTTGAGAGAAGATATACAGAAACAGACAAGCAACAAATGCTGATTACAAAGCAAGTTCCGGATGTAACCGGTTTAACAATTGAAGAAGCAAAGAATAAGCTTACTGAACAGGGTCTTCAGTACAAGATTGAAGGTGATGCGTCCAATAACGAAGCGACAGTGGTACAGCAGACTCCTGCAGCATATGCAGAAGTTAATGATAAATCCGTTGTAATACTATATACTTATGAACCTGACCAGCAATCAATGGTAACAGTACCTGATTTGACAAACAAAACAATGGAAGAAGCTATACAGACATTACAGAATTTAGATCTTAATATTAAAACAACTGGTATGGGGAATGTAGTAAGGCAAGACAAAAAAGCAGGTACTAAAGTAGTTAAAGGTACTATCATAAATGTAGAGCTGGTTACAAATCAAGTTGAAGATGTAACACATCTTGAGTAAAAATGGAGGTTTTAAATATGCGGCTTAGGGATATTGTAGACGGACTTGAAATAATAGAGATAAAAGGCAGTTTGGATATAGAAATTAAAGGTATATCATACGATTCAAGAACTGTAGGAAAGGACTACCTTTTCATATGCAAAGGTTATGGATTTAATAAAAAATTCATATCTGATGCAGTAGAAAACGGAGCGGCAGCAGTACTTATGGATATTGATGCAGATGTCCCGGAAGGTGTCGTAATGATTAAAGTTAAAGATGCAAGATATGCTCTTGCCCATACGGCTGATAATTTTTACGGGCATCCTTCTAAAAAGCTCAAGCTTATTGGTGTTACAGGAACTAAAGGTAAAACCACAACGACTTACATGGTAAAATCCATTCTTGATAATGCCGGAATGAAAACAGGGCTAATAGGAACTATCCAAAATATGATAGGGGATGAAGTGCTTTATACGGAGAGGACTACTCCAGAATCTCTCGACTTACAGGCTTTGTTTTCAGAAATGCACGAAAAATCAGTTGATACGGTTATAATGGAGGTTTCTTCTCAGGGCATTGAGCTTCACAGGGTCAGCTGCTGTGATTTTGATATAGGGGTTTTTACAAATATATCTCCGGATCATATAGGGCCAAAAGAGCATGCAACCTTTGAAGACTATTTAAATGCAAAACTGAAGCTATTTAAACTATGTAAAAAAGGTCTTGTGAATATGGATTGCGAATATGCCCAAAAGGCGTTATCGGTCGCTTCCTGTGAAATGCTCACCTTTGGCATAGACAATGAGGCAGATATAAGAGCTTTAAATATAAAAAAAATGCCTAACGGCACTGAGTTTGATGTAATTACACCGTGGTTTAAGGACAGGATAAAGACAAATACGCTTGGCCGCTTTAACATCTATAATGTTCTAGCAGCTATTGGCGTATGCGGCTTTCTTGGGATTGATGCTGACAGGATAAAAGAAGGTTTGAAAAATATAACTGTAAAGGGAAGAATGGAAGTAGTCCAGACCGGGACTGATTATACAGTTATAATTGATTATGCTCATAATGCAGTGAGCTTGGAAAATCTTCTGAATACTGTTCGTGAATTTGCTGAAGGAAGAGTGATATGCCTTTTTGGATGCGGAGGAGACAGGGATAAATCAAGAAGATTTGAAATGGGCGAAGTATCAGGGAAATTATCTGATTTAACGATAATCACTTCTGACAATCCGAGGACGGAAGATCCTGAAGCCATAATAAATGATATAGAAACGGGAATAAAGAAGACGGAAGGTAAGTATATAAAGATAACGGACAGAAAGGAAGCAATTGAATATGCTCTTAGAATTGCCCGTACAGGTGACGTGATTATATTGGCCGGTAAGGGACATGAACTTTATCAGATGTTTGGAGATAAAACAATACATTTTGATGAACGCGAGATAGTATCCGATATACTGCTAAAGATTGGAAAATAACGATAAGATTTATTTCAATTTATGATTTCATAATATAAACTAATTTGTTGTGTTAGTTGTTTTATGGAAGAAACTTTGTAGAGAGGCTCATATCGCCTGTTAATCCGAGCCTTGTTTGAGCAGAATAATTACCTGGTGCTTTTTAACATAACTAATCTCCAAATTTTCATATATGTTGAAAATGCACTTTCTTAATTGTCGTGCTCAGCTTCTATAAACAAATCCTGTTATGGAGCACAAATATAAATTCAAAATTATTCTGCGAGTTTGAATTCGTAGCAGCTGAATTTACAGGGTCTTGGCATCGCAACTCGGTTTCTTGGGTTAAACCAACTAGCACAATGGGTTAAGTTAATATTTATCTACAGGCATTAGTGCTTGTATTTGAAGTGAAGGCTGGAGGTAGTAAATGAAAGAACTTACATGCTTTGAAGTGGTAAAAGCTGTAAACGGGGTTCAGTTGTCAGGCCCGAAAGATGCAGTATTTAAAAATATTTCTACAGATACGAGAAAAATAAAAAAGGGAGAGCTATTCATCCCCTTAATAGGTGAAAATTTTGACGGGCATGAATTTATAGAAAAAGCTTTTGAAAAAGGGGCAGCGGGCGTATTGACCCAAAAAATGATACAGCCTGATAATGACAGGGTTATTATCAGAGTTGAAGATACAAAAAAGGCACTGGGAAGTATAGCTGCATACTACAGGAGTAAATTCAGCCCTTATGTTGTAGCAATAACAGGAAGTGTGGGAAAGACCAGCACAAAAGATATAGTAGCTTCTGCCCTGGCATATTCATATAATGTTTTGAAGACAGAAGCTAATTACAATAATGAAATCGGGCTACCTTTGACCTTATTAAAATTAGATGATAAAGTTGACATAGCTGTTCTGGAAATGGGAATGAGAGGACAGGGAGAAATCAGATATTTAACTAATATAGTAAAACCAAATGCAGCTATTATAACAAATATCGGATTGGCGCATATTGAGAGGCTTGGTTCGCAGGAAAATATTTTAAAAGCTAAGCTGGAGATAACAGAAGGATTGCAGGAAGGCGGAACGGTCATATTAAACGGTGATGATCCTCTGTTGTATGGAATGAAAGGTAAGCTGAACTCAAGAATAGTTTATTTCGGAATAAATAACGATGATGTTGAATATAAAGCAATAAATATAAATAATTTAGGTTTAGAGGGCATAGAATTTGACATAATTATAAATGATGAGAAATATAAGGTGAAGGTGCCGTCCCCCGGAATACATAATGTATACAACGCGCTTGCTGCATTTGCGGTAGGTATGGAAATAGGCCAGTCTCCTGACAAAATAATTAAAGGTATTTTGAATTATAAGCCAACGCAAATGAGGCTGGATGTTAAGGAATATAAAGGTATTACTATAATAAACGATGCCTATAATGCTAACCCCCAATCTATGGAAGCAGCCATAAAAGTGCTTAAAGATATTTCTAAAAAAGGAAGAGCAATAGCTGTTCTCGGAGACATGCTTGAGATGGGTGAATATGCTTCTAAGGCTCATTTTGATATAGGAAGTTTTGCTTTTAAACAGGGAATTGATTATGTGGTTACCGTAGGTGAAAAGGGCAAGCTTATTGCAAAAGGTGCAGTTAGAGAAGGAATGGAAAATGAAAGGGTATATTCCTTTGATGATAATGAAGAAGCCGGAATGTTCCTTAGAAACTTTGCAAGAGAAGGTGACTGTATACTTGTAAAAGGCTCAAGGGGAATGAAAATGGAAGAAGTGATAGAAGTATTGACATACGGAGAATTATAGAATCCATGTACTGCAAACAAATGATAACATCTAAAATAGTATTTAAGAGAATAAAACACAGGGGGAAACATAAGTGAATTTGCTTAAAGAAATTGATGTACAGGTATGGGTATTTATAGCTACGTTTGTATTGACATTAATAGCGGGGCCTATATTCATACCGTTTTTAAGAGTATTGAAATTTGGTCAGACAGTAAGGGATGACGGACCGTCTTCTCATTTAAAAAAGAACGGTACACCTACTATGGGAGGAATTATTTTCATCTTACCCATTTTGATCGTGTGTTTTTATTTAGCCGGTCGTTTTCCTAAATTGATACCGCTTGCATTGGTTACAATCGGATTTGGACTGATAGGTTTTATTGATGATTTTATAAAAGTAGTCAAAAAACGAAAAGATGGTTTATATGCAGGGCAAAAAATGTTCGGCTTATTACTGGTTGCAACTGTTTTTGCCTTTTATATTGCACAGTTTACCGATATTGGCACAGATATTTTAATACCATTTACAGGTATGAATTTGAGTTTGGATTTAACATGGCTATATATTCCTGCCACCGTATTTATACTATTAGCTTTTACTAATGCTTTTAATCTGACAGATGGGCTGGATGGATTGCTTTCCGGTATTACAATGATAATAGCAGTGTTTTTTACTATTATTGCTATGACAAGGGCAGAATGGGATTACTTAAAAATATTCTGTGCAATAATTGCAGGCGGATGTCTAGGATTTTTGGTTTTCAATATACATCCTGCAAGAGTATTTATGGGTGACACAGGTTCTCTTGCTCTTGGCGGCGCTATAGCATCAGCTGCTGTAATGATGAAAATGCCTCTTATTTTAGCTATTGCCGCAGGAATATGTGTACTTGAAACATTATCGGTAATAATACAGGTATTCTTCTTCAAACTTACCGGTAAGAGGGTATTCAGAATGGCGCCGCTTCATCATCATTTTGAGCTTTCCGGCTGGAAAGAAACTAAAGTTGTATATGTATTCTGGACAATAACATTGTTTTTGTGCATCATAGCACTTCTGTCATTAAAAATAAAAATATGCTGATTGCCTTTAGGAGGGACTAATGATTTCAAAAAAACCCTTTGATTTTTGGCTGTTTATGGTTGTATTAATATTAGTATCTTTTGGACTGATAATGGTATTTAGTGCAAGTTCCCCTTCAGCTTATGAAATGTATGACGATATATATTTTTATCTGAAGAGTCAGGCTAAATTTGCATTGCTTGGGTTTGTTGCTATGATAGTAATAATGAATATAAACTATCATAAATATGCAAGGTGGACTATACATTTGCTTATCCTTAGTATAATACTGCTTATATTGGTATTGATACCAGGCATCGGCAGAAGTGAGAAAGGTGCATGGAGATGGATTTATATAGGCCCGATAAATTTTCAGCCTTCTGAAATTGCGAAGATTGCATTAATAATGTTCTTTGCAAACAGCCTTTCAAAGCGAAAAGACCAGCTTCGTTATTTCTTTAAGGGACTGTTGCCATATCTTGTACTAATAGGAATATTTGCAGGTTTGCTGCTGATGGAACCGCATCTAAGCTGTACCATGATAATAGTTGCCGTATGTGTAATAATGCTGTTCTGTGCAGGGGCAAAGATAAAGCACTTTATAATAATCGGTGCTCCTGCATTGGTTGGATTAATTGCATTGATAATTTTTGTAGATTACAGGCGTGACAGGTTATTATCTTTTCTTGATCCTTTTAAATACCAGACAGACATAGGATATCAAATTGTTCAGTCTTTGTATGCCATAGGTTCGGGAGGGCTTTTTGGAAGAGGATTGGGTAAAAGCCTGCAGAAATTTTTATATCTGCCCGAATCCCATAATGACTTTATTTTTTCGGTTTTAGCAGAGGAATTGGGATTTTTAGGTGTTTTATTAGTAATGCTACTGTTTCTGGTCTTTATATGGAGAGGTGTAAAGATAGCCATTAATGCACCGGATGCATTTGGAAGCCTGATTGCAGTTGGTATTACATCACTGATATCTGTTCAGGTACTTATGAATATTGCTGTTGTAACATCATCAATACCTCCTACGGGAGTATCATTGCCCTTTTTCAGTGCAGGAGGAACCTCTCTGGTAATCCTGATGAGTTCTGTAGGTGTATTGCTCAATATATCAAAGTATTCAAAATATGAGCGCCTGTAATATAACAGATTTTAGCGATAATACGATAATATTAAGTATGGAAGTTGCAAAGATATGTACTGGCTGTCAAGCAAAGTAACACTTTCGTTAACCCAGCATAAAATGATATTGTCACAAGAGGGTTTTCGGAGGTGTTTTTATTATGAGCAGATTTATAGTTGAAGGTGGATCCAGCTTGTGCGGGAAATTAAGGGTTGATGGTTCAAAAAACGCTGTGCTCCCAATATTGGCTGCGACGATTCTAAATGGAAGAAAGAATATAATTAAAAATTATCCCAAATTAAAAGATGTTGATATTATGCTGAATATTTTAAGACGAATAGGCTGTTCTGTAAAAATAGAAGGTGATGCGATAACAGTAGATTCTTCAAATGTGAACAGCACGGTGATACCGGAAGAATTAGCTTCGGAAATGAGATCATCGATTATATTTATGGGGCCGATGTTAGCAAAATTCGGTAAAGTGACAATAAGCTATCCGGGCGGATGTGCAATAGTATTGGCACTTTTATAATTAGTCTGCAAAAAAGAAGCAGATATAATTTTATCTGCTTCTTTTACTAATTCTATATTTGATCTCAACTTGTAACAGGTTATTTTTCAGATTCAGGAATAGTATAATTCTTAAACAAATCCTTTGTAAGTATTATATCTGATACTGCAAGTTCATTCAGACGGGATTCTATATCTTTTTTATATAATTCATAATCCAGTTCCTCACCGTCCGATGTCCTGTATACCTTTTTCGTACTGCTGATGTACGTATATTCGTCGGTAACTATAGTTCCGTCCCTACGAATTACATAACCTTTTTCAGTATTAAGTAGATCCTTACCAAATGCATGTTTAAGATCAAATCCCATTAGGTTTGCTATTGTAGGAGAAACATCTATTTCTCCTCCGATAGTGTGTATAACTTCACCGTTTTTAAAACCTGAACAATGTATTATGAGAGGTACTTTTTGAAGGTGCTGCCATGTGTAGTCGCTGTATTCCTGCCCCACAAGCTCGTATAAGTCCTCTGATTCCATTTTCGGTACCGCTGAATGATCACCGTATAATACAAGCAGTGAATTATCATATAACCCGCGTTTTTTTAAGTCATCTATAAATTGTCCAAGGCAGCTGTCAGCGTAATGAGCAGCTTTTAAATAATTACCCATGTATGTTCCTTCATATTCACCCACATCAAAATCATCAAATTCATAATCGGCAAATGCTGTGAATGGGTGATGACTCGAAAGCGTAATAAGGAAACTGTAAAAAGGCTTGCTCGTATCTATCTTTTCCAGGGACTGCCTGAAAAATGAAGCATCACTCAAAGTAGTACCGTCCCAACCTGCAAAATCGTCTTTTATAAAATCATTTCCGCTTAAAAATTTATCATAACCTATAGCTTTATACATTTCCTGCCTGTTCCAGAAAGTCGGTTCAAATGCGTGAAGCACATACGTTTGATATCCCATTGCACTCATAGCTTTTGGCAGGGTATAGTAAGTGTTTTCAGGGTATATATGATAAACAGCTCCTTCATAAGCAGGGTACATAGATGTATTAGTCAGAAATTCTGCATCAGATGTGTTGCCTCCTGCTACCTGATAATAGAAATTATCAAAGTACATGCTTTCTTTAATAAGCTTATTCAAATTCGGAGTTATCTCCCAGCCGTTTATTTTTTTATTTATTACAAACTGCTGCATCGCTTCCATTTGAACCATAATAAGATTTTTGCCTTTTGCAACACCTCTGTAATTGGAGGGGGTTTTCTCTTTGTTTTTATAATACTCATCAACCTTAGCTTTTTCTTCAGGTTCAACTTCTTCACTCGTAAAAACGGTGTTCTTTACAAAACTTTTGGCATCATTATAATGAAAGAAAAGAACACCCAGATTTCTGATTATATAACTGTTGTTATTGGGCAGTGAATACGCACCTGAAGTAAAATAAGTAGTACATAATATTGATAAGCCAACTGCCGCTAATACTCCTATATAAGAGAATTTCTTTCGAAGCTGCAGTTTCGGACGTTTAGTTTTAACCAGCATTATTAGCCCAAACACCATAAAGGGAAAGTCAAGAAAGTAAAACACGTCTTTCGGCTGAAACAGGCTTGTAATACTCTGTTGCACTGAGTTTACAACCCCGAAATTTACCTGATATATGATTGGTATTGGCAAAGCGTTGTAATAATAACGGAAGAAATTTGTATCTGCCATAAAAAGTATTGTTAATAAAATATCATATACCAACAGCACATAAAGGCGGTATTTATTAAATATTAAAAGCGTAATTGCAACTATAACTAACAATATGGCAAGAGTGGAAAAGAACATCGTTATATTTCCTGCTGAAAAAATCGGTTCTCCTGCATTTGCAAGGCTGCCAAATTGAAAGTAGATACATTTTGATGCTAATGCCAGCACAAAAAAGATCCAGTAAATTATTTCTGCACGGGCAGGCTGCTCAGTTATAAACTTTTTAATCTTAGTATAAATCGTATTTTTCAAAACAAAATCCACCCTTTAACTCATTTTTATATTTAAAATATTTATGATAGACCGAAAGTCTATCAATGCAGTTAATAAAACCTGTATAACAGTAAATAAACAGAGTTCAGCATTTATCTTATCTATATATTTTATATTATTGAACAAAACATTTCAACTTAATTATATGGCATTTTTTATAAAAACTTTACTTATTTTTCTTCGTACCGGCTGCTTGCAAAATAATATCCAAAACAGCATCATGAGCAGCATTTTCTATTGTATCATCAAGTTTACTGAGGGAATTGAAATCACTGTACTTGTTTTTTAAAGCAATAGAAATAAGATGGTCAGTAAATTGAGGGTTTTTAGGAAGAAGGCTTCCATGTGAATATGAGCAGAATACGTTTTTATATACTGCACCTTCGTAACCGTCTTCACCGTTATTCCCATATCCGCACAGTACTTTTCCCAAAGGTTTTACATCCTTGCCGAGATACGTTTTGCCAGAATGATTTTCAAAGCCCACCACTACACCGTCATAATTGTCAGTCTTTAAAACATCGCATTGAAAAGCGATATTGCCGATCATTCTTTCGTTACCAGCAGTTGTCCATAGGTCCAGTGCACCAAGAAACTCAATTTCCTTGCCATCGTGAGTTTTGTAATAATGGCCCAGGAGCTGATATCCACCGCATATACATAAGAATACTTTGTTATTTTCAATAGCGTTTTTTATTTCAGAACCTTTTGACCTTAAAATATCATTTTGTATTATTTCCTGTTCGTAATCCTGTCCGCCTCCTAAAAATATTATGTCATAGTTTTCAGGTATAAAGTTCTGGCCTATGCTTATATTGGTAACCGATACGTCGATACCCCTCCATTCGGCGCGTTTTTTTAAAGCTATAATATTTCCGCGGTCTCCGTATAAATTTAAAAGATCGGAGTATAAGTGACATATATTTAATTCGTACATATTCATTCTCCTTTAGGCATTGGTTATTTCCAAAATTCCTTAAGCGCAAACCTGTTAGAAAGGGTTTTTCTGATTTCAAGCATGGCGGTATAAGTGGGCAGTATATAAAGGCTTGAGCCTTCAGGTGTCTTCTCAAGGGCTCTTTCAATAAGCTTGTCGTAATCTTTTTCAATAACAATAAGTTCTGTATCGACAGAAGCATATTTAAGCCTGACGGCCATATCTTCAGCACGAATGCCTGATGTGAAAAAGTACAGTATATTATCCATTTTTGAAAGCTTTTCGAATTCTACATCCCAAAGCCATGAAATATCGGTTCCGTCAGCGAGCTTGTCATTTATAATAAAAGCAAACACGGACGGTTTTTTTATGGTTTTCAGATAACTTATTACCTGGTCAAAACCTGTCGGGTTCTTAACAAGTATCAGCTTGATTGCTTTGTTTCCTGCATCAATGCTTTCCATTCTGCCAAATCCGCATTCAAAACTGCCTATGGCATCTATAATAACTTCATTGCTGAGATTAAGCAGGTACCCGCATGCTGCAGCGGCAAGTGAATTATATATATTATATAAGCCTGGCAGATTTACTTTTGCCTTATATGCCTTTCCGGATATATCAAGAGTAAGTATTGAATATGAATCGGAAAGCTCTTCTATACTTGTGCAGGTAATTTGTGTAGCCGGGCGTCTGTAACCGCAATTAGGACAGCTGAACCAGCCCAGATGTCCGTATACCCTTGAAGAATACTCATATTTTGTTTTACAGTGAATGCAGAAAACCGCATCTGAATTATAAATTTCATCCGGGGCATTATAAGCTTCGCTGCTTATTCCGTAATATACCGTTTCTTTGTCAACATCGTGCGCCAGAGATGCGCACAATGAATCATCCGCATTCAAAACCAGTTTTGTATTTTTAAAATTACTTATACCGGACTTTACACCCTTTAATGTGGTATACAATTCGCCGTATCTGTCAAGCTGATCTCTGAAAAAATTAGTTACCACCAGTATATCAGGCTCAATAGATAAAGATACCTTGCGGAAAGCAGCCTCATCGATTTCAAGGAGAGCCGTAGAATATTTTGAATGGCCTGTCAGGCTTACATTTTCAATAAATGTTGTAATGATGCCGCTTACAAGATTGGCACCTGATTTGTTTGTTATAAACTCAGTTCCGCTTTGTTTAAGCATCTGAGCGATTATTCTGGTTGTAGTTGTCTTTCCGTTGGTGCCGGTAACCATTATTACTTTAAAGCTGCCGGCAATTTTATTTAATATATCCGGGCAGAGTTTCATGGCAATTTTTCCCGGGAGTGTTGTTCCGCCCCGTTTGAGAATCCTAAGTATTTTTATAGTTAATTTAGCTGTAAGTATAGCTGTGAAAAGTCTTATTTTTTTCATATGTATTCTCCGTATTCATTAAAAAATCAAGTAAATTATAGCACATATGTGATGTTTTATATATAATGATTTTTGACATTTTTACATAAATTAAAATAGTCTGTTATTATTATTGATACAAATTTTCGTTAGTGCTAAAATATATCTATAAAGCAAGTTTGACCTGCCTGTTAAGCGGATCAGTGCTATTGCATATCCGGGCGGATGTGCAATAGGTCCAAGACCCATAGATTTACATATAAAAGCATTAAAATGCATGGGAGCCAAAATTTATGATGCCATGCATGGATTTCTTTACTGTGAGGCAGATAAGCTTAAAGGTTGTGACATACAGCTAGACTATCCCAGCGTTGGAGCTACAGAAAATCTGATGCTGGCAGCTGTTTATGCGGAAGGCGATACGTACATACGAAATCCCGCTAAAGAGCCTGAGATAGTTGATTTGCAGAATTACCTGGTAAAAATGGGTGTAAAAGTTACAGGCGCAGGAACCAGCCTGATAAAAATAGAGGGTTGTTCCGGAGATTTAAAGGATGTGGAACATACTGTTATTCCTGACAGAATAGTAGCAGGAACTTATATGGCTGCTGCGGCGATAACGAAGGGGCATTTGCTTCTGGAGAATGTAATACCTGAGCATATAGGACCGGTAATATACAATCTGAGAGAATGCGGGTGCTCAATATCAATGACAGAAACATCCATAGATATTTCATGTTCTACGAGACCTCAGGCTATAGATACAATAAGAACATTGCCGTATCCGGGCTTTCCCACTGATATGCAGGCACAAATGGTTGCCCTTTTATGTGTGGCATCGGGAACAAGCATTATAGTGGAAACAGTGTTTGAAAACAGATTCAAGCATGTGGAAGAGCTTTTGAGGATGGGAGCAAATGTAAAGCTCGAAGGGCGAATTGCTATTATAAAAGGAGTAGAAAAACTAACGGGAGCAAGTGTTAATGCCTGGGATTTAAGAGGTGGTGCAGCACTTGTTTTAGCCGGATTGGCAGCTGAGGGTGAAACCATTATAAACAACATAAAGCATATTGACAGGGGATACGAAAGTTTGGAGAAGAAGCTTGCACAGGTTGGGGCCAGGATTTATAGGGTTGAGGATTAAAATTTAGAATTGGAATTTTGTTGATTTATTTTTTATATAGCTGGTTTATTTAGTGTCTTTGGAGGTTTTGCCGCTTTTGAGCGAGCGAAATGAAGGAAAAGTTACATTTCAAAATGGGACATTTCTCAGCGAGGATGACCCGCGTCAGCAGAGAAGTGTCGCATTACCTTATGACCGCCGCGGAGGTTTCGGGTCGGTGAAAACCTTCGAATACACTAAGCGATAGAAAAACATTCCTTTGGCGGTCGGCGCAAAGTCACCATCCGTGGTTCC